>OLGL01000055.1_pt1 | contig 122594 bp, 112 predicted proteins | sample 1605041 | NCBI WGS metagenome assembly OLGL01 (sample SAMEA3888905, study PRJEB22519) | human gut metagenome | biome: human gut; feature: human-associated habitat; material: faeces | place: Denmark | collected 2010 | reverse complement strand
AATCCCCTCAAGATTGAGGGGTAGGGGAGTTGAATAGGCGAAGCCTATTTTTGATTTACCTCAAAACTTACTTTTTAAAATCCCACCTCAAAACTTACCAAGCGCCGACCTTCGACGCATACCGCCTCAAAATTTCGTGTTTTCCGTGACATTTTAAAAGCAGCGCATCGACATACTGATGATGTAACGATTAGCATGAGGCATTGAGAAAGGAGAAAATTATAATGAGAGGCAAAAATAGAAAAGTAGAAGTAACTGTTCCGCCTTTACATTGCCACTATTATCACGTATAATAATAATAGCGTATTATTATATGTGATCAGATTGAAAGTGTAGAAGAGAAGGAGGTCTTATAATGCTTGAATACCTATTCCTTTCCAAACAAACGACGGTATATAAAACAGCGAAAGAGCTAGGGATTCCATATACCGCAATCAATAGAATTGTAAAGGGCACGACAGATCTTGGTAAAGCGTCTGTCTCATTACTGGTTAATTTGAGTAAATATTTGAAAGTTTCCATGGATGACCTATATAGTGAATATCTTAAGGACAAATATATTCGGGAGTCGCAATGGAACGCTTTCATTAGTAACCTTCAGCATCAAATAAAGTCTGAAGGTGACTTAAGTTTTATTAGATTTTGCATTACTTCTCATTTCGCTGAACGATGTTTTTTGAGCAAGCAATATGACAAAGGCCTGTATGTTGTGGCCACTGTTGATTATTTATGCCGTATTTCAAACATACCGTTATATAGCGGATACGATGAAATGAGAAAATGGAAGCTGGAGGAACCTAAATACCCTGAAGACATTGAGCAACTTCATGATACTGAATTAAAAGAAATGCTTAAAAGAAAATGTATGGAAGAATGTTTACCAGAATTTAAACGAGCTAATATTATGGAGAAGGGAGTCAGACATGTCATTTGATTTTATGATGCGAAAAGAAGATATGGACAAATACCTCAATGAGTTGGCAAAAGAGTTGAGAAAATTCGAGGGCAGAAATGCACATTTTGAAATTGTTATTGCTGGAGGCGCTTCAATCGTACAGAATTATACTTTTCGTCAGATGTCAAGCGATATCGACGCCATGATCAATGATCGCGCCATCAGAGACGCAGCTCGCCGTGTCGCTGATAAATTTGATCTTCCTATGGATTGGATAAATTCGGATTTTGAACATACGCGATCATATACTCCGGCATTACGAGGATTCTCAAAGTATTACCGAACCTTTTGCCATGTGCTCGAAGTCAGAACAATAGAACGGGAATATCTGATAGCGATGAAATTGATGTCAGGACGTTTATATAAAAACGATTTCTCCGATATTATAGGCATCCTTTCAGAATCACGGCAAAAGGGGCATCCTATTTCAAAAGAAATGATTAGTGCTGCTATGACCGATTTGTACGGAGGATGGGATGCTGTAGACGAAACTTTTAAAGAGCTTTTTGAAAATATTATCACACAGTACGAAAACAATCCGGAACTTTATTCGAAAGTACGACGAGATGAACAAATCGCTAAAAGTACATTGCAATATATCGAAGCAAACTATGAAGGTGTGGTCAAGGAAGAAACAATTCCTCAGATCCTTCGAGATAGCGCCAAGACAAAAGACATATTTAAAATTACAGGAAAACCAGAGCATGAACAGTCATTCATTCAGAATCTGGATGAACTAATGCAAAAGAGCGGCGAAACAGTCGAGGAGCAAGATAACATCGGTGCAAGAGACAAGGAGGAGGATCTGGAACGTTGATTAGGGTACAGATTAGCCTACTTACGTCGGCGCTTACGTTCTGGCGAAAATTAACCTAAAATGATATTGCGAAGGCGGGTCTCCCAATTTATGAGGAATCAGGCATGTGAGGAAGGCGTTAAAAAAAGGTAGCATTATACGCCTGATCAAGCAGGTCTGCGCAAAAATGCAGAAATTTTCCTCCGCAGAGGAAATTGCAAATAATCTTGTCGAACAGGACGTACTTTTGATCCAGAGAATCATGGATGCAGCCACGGACTTTGCTCCGGATTACAACGTTGATGCTATTTATAATGCATTACTCTTGTAGAGTTGCCAAAATTCTCCTTGCGGAGAAACAATATTAAGATGTTTCGCTAAGAGCTTCCCTGAGAGGAGGCTCTTTTTTTGATACACCTCAAAACCTGCTTTTTGACCAAAAAGTGTTATCCGCAAAAAAAACATCCTCACTCAATTAGACATACTGACACCAAGATCAACCTCAAAGGGGATCTGCCTCAATCAGGCCTGGAATGATTTTGCGTAAAAGACAGGTCTGTTGACAATCCATTCTACAAAGAAAAAGAAATAAAGAAAAAACAGGAAGGAGAGAAAAAAATATGCATCCGAACCAGTTTTTTAATCATGTAACGATGTTGAATGAGTCATTTATTCCAGGTGGCGCTCAGGCGCTTTTGGCGTCAGCCCATCCAAGGAACTTCCTGCCGGTCCCGGTGCAGCTTCCAGTATACCGAATCAAAGTCCGGTTCCAAACAGGAAAAGGGGTCTACAAGACAGCGGAAAAATACGCAGTATTGCCGCCCGCTTACGATAATCCGGAATTCATCGACGAGTGGCTCAACATGTTCCTGGAAGACTATAAGAATGAGAATAAAAGGGATATGATAGGTCTGGAACTGGACGGCTTCGAGCAACTCGGAAACGCCGTCCTCACAATTGGTTAAGAAGATCCATCGTGTGCGTAACGCCTTTCATTAGGAAAGGTTGCCGCGATGATCCGGGATGCGGATCGTTGGCATGGCCGGATCGAAAAAATATGTGACAGCGGCGTAAAAAGACACTCACCAAGCATGGCTTTACCTCACCTCAAACGAAATCGTATGAGGATGAGGAAAGTACATGATGGAAAGGAAAAAAGCCAATACACTCGAAGAATTGCTGAAGGACTGTCCGCAGAATCTTGCGATTTTAAAGATGTTTACAAAAACATGGACAGTGGTGAATGACCCATTGTATGAGCGTATCGCCTGTAAGATCTCAGGTGGATCAGACAGTGATGTGATGCTGGACGTCATTTGGCGGTGTGACAAAGAAAGCAAGGTAACTTATGTGTGGTTTGATACCGGCCTGGAATATCAGGCGACGAAAGATCATTTAGTATACCTGGAGGCGCAGTACGGCATTCAAATACAGCGAGAAAGAGCCGTTCTGCCGATTCCGTTGTCTGTAAAAAAATATGGAACACCGTTTATCAATAAGCGCGTTTCCGATTATCTGGAACGCCTGCAGCGGCACGGTTTTCAGTGGGAAAATGAGCCGTATGAGCAGCTGGTAAAGAGCTATCCGAACTGCCAGACAGCCTTAAAATGGTGGTGCAACGCCGCAAAATCTGAGCAGTTCCGTATCGCGCACCATAAAGAACTGAAGAAATTCCTGATCCGGGAGAAACCATCCGTGCAGTTTTCCTGCAAATGTTGCGAATATGCGAAGAAAAAGGTCGGTGACCGGGTAATGAACGAAGGAAACTTCGATCTGGATATCATTGGTGTCCGAAAAGCAGAGGGCGGGCCGCGCGCTACTGCATACAAAAGCTGTTTCGACCGGCGTTCCGAGAACTGGCAGGAGGATAGGACCGGATGGGATACCTACCGGCCGCTTTTCTGGCTGACGAATGACGACAAACGGCAGTATGTGGAAACGTACCAGATCACCCATAGCGCATGTTATACCCGGTACCACTTAAAACGCACAGGCTGTGCCGGATGTCCGCTTGGACGGGATATCCAAGCAGAGCTGGAAGCGATCCGGGAATTCGAACCGAAATTTTATGCAGCGTGCATGCATACGTTCGGCGCTTCTTATGAATTGACTGAGCGGTATCGGAAGTTTAAAGCGAAACAGGTGTAACTCAAATGATCAGCAATTCCGACACAACAGAAAAGTGGTGTTTAACCTAACAATTAAACACCACTTTGTTTACAGTCTGAAGAACTCACTCCACCTAAAATTCTTATTTTTATGAAACGCTCTGATTCCAAATCACTTCCGGATGACGGTTGTTCTTCATGCAATCACACAGGTACAGGTTAATAAGTGTCTGATATGGTATACCAACTGCATCGGACTGATTCTTAAAATACGCAATAACATTTTCATCAAGATTGATGGTTACCTGTTTCTTATTCGTTTTTGCATACGGATTTTTTCTCGGGTTTAAGTTCGCAATATCATATTCTTCACGCATGATCTCACCTCCAAAATGGTTGCTCATTGTAAATATTTTGCTCTGTTTTCGTTGCCTTTCTTGCGGATATGATTCTGATTTTTTCATCTTCTCCACGATAGCAATGGCTGACAATACAAACACCTTTCCTATCGGTCATACCTATAATCAGAAACCTATCTTCTTCAGAATGATCCGGATCATCAAACAGAATCGCATATTCATCCTCGAAAACGGTCTGAGCCTCTTCGAAAGAAATCCCATGCTTTTTTTTGTTTTTGGTATTCTTTTCTTCGTCCCATTCAAATAGCATTTCTTTACTTCCTTTATAATTATATTATAATTATAATATAATTATTTGTCAAGACACCTCAAAACTATCCTATATATTCATCTTTAACCATATGTTATGGCCAGTTTTGCTGCACAAAATGAACACTGAATTTGTGAGCTAAAGTGGGTTACAAAAATGGAATGGATCGAGTCGCAAGAATTCCAAAAAACGTTATCCGCAAAATGGGTTAACGTTAGTGGAATGCATTTTGGATATGTTCCCAAAAATATCCAAAATAGAAAATGTATATCTTTATACAATCACAGAACTTACTCACTTGTTTATAGATATCAAGCATATAAGGCCGGTCACGGGATCTCACCTCAAAATTTTTGGAAAAAATCCCCTGAAAAAAATCGATCGCACCAATAGTTAACGAGGGGGAAATCTTGGAAGAAAGTAAAACGGCATCGCGCGAAGTGATGACCAAAAAGTAAGATAAAGCGTTGGGTCATTGTTGTGCTTGCGCATTGTAATTTTTAAAAGGAAAATAACAGCCAACTTGTCACATACTGAAGAAAATGAACATCGAAAGGAGACCAACTATGGCAGCACCAGATCCGGAAGAACGGAAACTGATTGAACATTGTAAGAATTATATCGTGGCCTGTGGGATCCTGCGCGGGATCCAGTATGAAAACATCGCTTCCATGCAGGACGCGATCAAAAAGATTGCGGATGCCTATCAGGTGGATTTAACAGTCGGAGAGGGCCGGATGAAATTTCGGGAGAGCTGTCGGAAAGCAGCCTATGAATACCTGGAAGGAGAAGGGATCATCGCAAAGGATGATGTTTTAGGGAAGAACTCGGATGGAACCGATAAGGTCACCTACCATATCGTACCGGGAAAGGAACAGGATTACAAAGACGCCATCTACCGGGCGGAGCATCAGCGGAAGAACGCGAGAAACCTGGGGCATTTCCTTGCCGCAGCGGAAAAGGCAAAGGATACGGGCGATCTCCTGATGAAATGCGTCCATGTCCTGGGACTGTCTCCGCAGCCGGCCATCCGGCTCTTTGGCCATGTGACGGCATTCGCTTCCAAGGTATCCGATATGGCGGACCAGTTCGATGAGACGAAAGCGGATATCGTAAAGCGTGCCGCACAGGCAGCGTCGGATGCAGTGTACGGGACGGCAGACCATGCCGAGGAACTGCAAAAGGGCATTGGAAACGCAAAGGATGTTGCTGTACAAATCGCCAAATCCGCAGATGAGATTCTATACAAACAGGCATGCGTCCCGACAAATTCCATCCAGGAAGCCCGCTTCACGAAACGGATGAAGAAATCGGCTGATAAAACGTATGAACGCGTCATGACACCGCATCCGGAACGGAGACAGAAGCTCTGGGAGATGGCAGAGACCCTGCGCCATATCACGGACGGACGCCAGGAGGATATCTTTGCGGCATTCGCGGATCTGGATGAAGTGCTCCGCCCCGGGCAGAAAAAGATCACAAAAGACGATATCAGCCAGACAGCGAAGGATGATACCCGGTTCCGGCTGGGCGATGTGAATCCGTTTTTAGAATCCGTCTGCCGGACACCGGAGCTGCTCAAAAACCAACTGATGGCCATGAGAAGTTTCCGCTTCTTAGACAAGCTGACAAAACGGAGATCGGAGCGCCTTGCGACATGTCTGATGCCGGAGCCTGTTTTCCTCTGGTACCGGAACCGCCTGGCAAGAAAGGAATCCCTCCATTATGAGCGTGTCATGCAGAAAGAATCCGTCAAAAACAGTCGTTTTGACCAGGCGCAGATCGGGATCGCGCATTTCAATGCCACTCATCAGGAGCAGGGCAGTGCCCAGGCCAGGGGAGAAAACTACGCGTACGAATACGCAGGCTTAAACGTATACCGGTGCGGCCGGTCCGGGTTCCTGGTATCCTCCATGCATCTGTTTCGTATGAATACCCTGGACCGGATCTGGGCGATGGCATACATGAAAGCCGGGATGATCGAAAGCGTGCAGGGTGTCCGCTACATGGGAAGACCAAAGGATGAGGCCAGCATGGGGTATGGACGCAGCGAGGTACGCCGGAGGGCGGAAGCAGTCTTCCATTCCTACGTGGACGGGAACCCGATGCATGAATTAAGCCGGGTCTGCGATCAGATGGAAGCGGACTTTATCGGAGAACATTCTGCCATGATCGACCGGATCGCGGCGGAACGGGAACGACAGGGGCTGACGCCTTTGCAGGAAGTGTCCCACCTCAATGAGAATTTCGATAATGCCCGGGATGACGGCAAAAAAGATCATGCGGATGTGGAGGTCGTGGACGCGACAGAGATCGACGGGCTGGATGTCACGGCTCTTCGCAAAACACTCGGGAAGGACGGCTTTTTCATCCGCGACAACGGAAGCGTGGCGCTTTATCTTTTCCAGGAAGATAAAGGTGTGGTCGCACTCGTGGATGAATGGGAGAACGTCACGGACATGCGCCTGACCCTGGACGGATACCATTGGGACAATGAGACAAAAGATGTGTTCAAGAAACGCTATGCAGAAACAAGGGATGGTCTTTTGACTGATAAAGCCCTGCACTGCGTAGGTACCAGGATCCACGAACAGAGCGTTGTGCGGATCCTGCGTGGACGATGGGAACCGTTTATCGCAGATGCACTGAAAAACGGATGCAAAGCGCAGGCCAGAAGCACGGAGCGGGGGACGGTTTTGGAACTGACGGACGAAAGGACCGGAGTATCCATGGAAGTCTGCGAACAAGATCCGGAGCCCGGATATCACGGGGCGACCGTGACGCGCTTTGCAAAGGAAATCGCCGGAAAAGAATTCCAAACCGTCATCCGGGAAGCGGGGCTTACAGAAGGTGACGTAAACCGTTGTATGATTTCAACAGAGTCCCTGTCACCGGCAGAACGGAAGATCCTGGCGGTAGCCGATCCGCAGAGACGACTGGAAACACTCACAAAACAGGCGGAACGCTTCTTAACCCATGTGAATACAAAAGAAATCTTGCATGCGGATCAGAGGGGGAAAGCAATCTCAGGGTTAAAGGAAATGCTCGCACCGGAACGTGCGGATGAATTACGTATGATTTCGGATCATTATCAGCAAAAGCTGCGGGATTATCAGGAGTTAAGCCGGACGGATCCGATTTTGGCTTGCTGTCGAATCGTGGTCCCAGACTGTGAAAGAACAGAACGCGGAGTCATTGGGCGTACAAATGATGATGCTGAATTTGGTTTAACGGCAAATGGCCGTCCATTATTTGGCAACGACTGCGCACCGCAGATTTTACAGAAAATTGTAGAGATGCAGGAGGTAGTCGTTCAGCTGGGGGCAGCGTCTTATGACGCACATGGGTGTTTTGCGTGCGATGAGATCGCACCTGAAACGGAGGAATTCAGAGGCGCTGAACGATAAGTTTTGTGAGGGCGTGCGATACAATCAAGATATTTTTGCAAGTATGGGTACTGTGTCTGCGTCCAACGGTTGCGCATTCGGGGCCATTTTTGACCACAGGAAGACATGCTGCCAGGAGGTCCGATCAACAGTTGCGAAGGCGGAAAAGCATATGCCATGATGGCGCAATGCCTGAATGAGTTTAAAAGGCGTGCTGTTTAGGGGTGTTCCCTGAGAACACCCTGTGGCATTCTTTCAAACATCTAATTTACCAAACTAAAATTCGTAACCTCGAAAGAATTCAGTAGATGCCGATTCTTCTTGCTTCCATGATAACGAAATGCGTTTTGTCGCAAAAGTTGTACAATAATTGCGACAAAAACATTCCGACACAGTCAATTGCTTCAACACCGCGATAGCTGATCAACGCTACTACCCTCTGACTTCATTATATCACAAAATGGGAAAAAGCACTTTCCAGAACGTATGATCTATGATACAATGACAGAATGAGATGTCACCATAACGGTAGGCGGCTTGGACCCTCTGGCTTTGCAACTGATAACCAGGAGGGTACATATTTTTGAGCCCTCCTTTTTGTATATGGAGGGTACAGATATGGATATGATTGAGATACTCAAGGCGGTTTTAGAAATCGTCGGCGGACTTGCGCTGATCGGCGCATGTGTCGCCATTTCCGTAAATGTCAAAATCGTAATTCACCTTGAAAAGCCAAGGAAAACACGAAAAAAGTCAAAAAAATAACCGCCCCCAGTTCCCCAACTTAGGCGGTTATTTTTTAATCATATAAGTTAGAGGACCAACCGTCTATCGGTGGCATCTCTTCTGTTATCTATACTATACCATCCCAATCGGAAAAATGCAAGTCTTCTAAAAAATCCCCGGCAAATTTGGCAACTTTCTGCTGCCACGAAATAACAAAAAGCCGCGGCGGGCTAATGCCTCTGCCGCGGCTCTTTATGCTACGCAAAACGATTATTTGAAATTTACACAAACGCCAAAATCGTTCCAGCTATCAACATTGGAATCGAGGCCACCTTTTTCTACATCAAAACCATGAAAGTGATTATATACCAAGTTACCAAAAGAATAACTGGTCATGCCCCAGGAATGGCCGATGCCGATATCCTGATAGCGGTACTGGTTCGGGTCTATATGATTCTTATCCGGAACATTGATGCTGGTAGCGACATAGAGACATTCCTCAGAATGTGCCACCTCACGTCCGCCAATCTCCAAAACGCCATGCTTATTCACATAATAACCATCCGGAGTGGTGGTATCCGCAAGCAGGTACCCTTCGTCATTTAAGGCAATCGCTTCGACATCAACGTTGTCGTATGCTAAGAAATACCAACCACCATGAGTGCGGGTCCATCTGGAACCGACAGCGTCGATCATTTTTAAATTGGTAACACCGTTATTCCATTCAGGTTTGGAAGAATCAACAAGAACATTACAAAGCTCGTCTAATGACATTTTAGAGGAATCTTGGAGATCTCCTCTATATAAATAAGCAACGATTTCTTTCGAGGATGGTCTGCTTGTATTGGCTGTAGTTACCGTACTCTTTGTCTGCACAACTCCGTTCTGCATCCACTGACCTTCTGCGTTTACCTGATACCCGTCTGGGGTTGTTCCGTTGGTTGCAATATAGCCGTTGCCGTCGAAGTAATAACATTCAGCAACGCCATCCCCATTTCCGTCAACCCACTGCCATCCGTTTGCATGCCAAGTGCTGTTATCAGCATTGGTACCATACCACCAGCCAGTGTTATTTTTCTGCCAGCCGGCCGCAAAAGCCGGAACCGCCGCCATAACACTCATCATCAGTGCTGCAGAAAGGACGGCTGTCATTTTTAATCTTTTTTTAAACATAAATAATCCTCCTTTTTCTATTCGATCCTCTCTATATATTATACGACATTTACCGCTGTTTCCCAATAAAAAGATCGAATTTTTTATTTTCAAATTCAGTATGTATGATTTTAATCAATGTGCATTTTTGCGGATAACACTTTTTGGTCATTTATATCATCAAAAGCCTTGCAAACCGCGTGATATAAATGCTTAATTTAAAATTCCCAAAAACAGCAGAACAATCAATAAAATAAGACATACTGAAAATACGGATATTTTAAAGAGAGGAGACAACGTATCAGATGAAGAAGATGAAACGGGTTACAGCGGGGTTCCTTGCTGCGACTTTAGTACTCGGAAATTCCATGGATGCTGTGGCGGCTTCCGGATATGGGCAGTTCCACAATGCGGTCACCCTGCCGTTTGCGGAACGGACCTTTGCAAGCGATGCGCAGAGCCAGATTGATGCAGACATGGGACTAAATAAAGCTGGCTATTGGGTGGCCACAGGCCTTGCCGAAGAAATGACCAGTACCCTGCGAAGCTCCAGTGCCCCAAAAGGCATCCAGGAACCGTTAGGTTATGGCAAATGGTGGTACCGAGCGCACGGGAATGTTGGCATAAAAGGGGTTAGATATCAGAAAGAGCCAACAAAAAAAATTAACGTGGATTTTTCCAAACTTGCAGGGCATTACAACTCCTGTATTGAAAACCATGTTTCCAATGAAGTCAGTACCACTCAGACCAACGGGGTAAAATACGAAGGTCAAATCGGATGCCAGGCATTTGCGGATTACGCATATCTGCCAGTTCCGGGGGCGTACCCTAAATTTATTCAGCAAAGTTACGGAGACCCACAGACGTTAAAATTTAAGATGCTTTTGATGTCACTGCTTCATGCGAACCATCCGATCCCGTCGGGCGCAGAATGGGATTCCAGATGGGACACCCAGTACAGTATCATGCTGTTTTATTTTACACGTATTGTAGAAGCAAATGGATTTAGAAACGGCGTGTTATCATCTCCGGAAGCGGATTATAACGAATTGTGCGCATTTGCCCGTGGCGACATTGTTATGAAGTATATCAATCCAAATAATGCCGGGGAGAATCTTTTTGATGATTTTATCGGGAACCCGGAAGTGAAGGATTACTTTGTCAAACAATGGAAAGCAGCCGCATTTCTGACATATTTTGGTTATGAAATTGCAGATGGCAGCAATTCCGGCGGTTCCTCCGGAGGAAAGGCATCGAGGGGACCGTCAGATGGCTCCGGCAACTCCCCGGGAACACTGGAAACCGGTGTGGCGATCACCTTGCCTCTTACCCCGACTGCGCCGAGCGCAGATGGCGGATACGAACGGCATTTTGATTATGGGGTTGCAAACTCCGTTGATGATGTGCCATTAAGCCCGGCACCGGATATCATCCGCGATTATTTCGCGAACCTTACGGTAAAATTACCGTCAGACAGCAAGATCAAATTCACGAAATCCGGAACACAGTTGATCTTCACAGCCCCGACTGCAGAGGAACTGGATAATGGGCTTGGCAACCTGGAGATTCTGCTCGGTGAAGACGGCAGTGCATTCCGCGAAGAGTCAAAGACAATGGCTCCCGGCGGTCTGGTATCCATGCGTTCTGCGTCTGCGTCAGAAGATATGACCGATCTGGCGATCGGCGGTGGTCAGCTGCGCTTCGGCGGATATACATTACCGTTCAAGGCGACTCCCGGACATTATAGCGGCGGCGGAGGGGAGACACTTCCAGACGAACCAACCCCGATTGTCCGTTATCAGCATACGGAAACATTCCAGGCGGACTATACGGTTAATTTGAGAAAATTCGATTCTGAAACCGGAAAGGGATTAAAAGACTCCCATTTTGATATTCTGGAGGCATTCCCGGATGCGGATGGACAGCTTGGCTCCACGGAGCTTGAATCCGAAGAAAACTGGGGCAATGACAACGGCAGCCAGTTTTTAAAATGGGATGGATGGGACTATGGTTCCGGAAATCCGGATGGCAATCAGGGCAATGATCCGTGTAACATTGATGATGACGTAACGGATACCAATGGACTTTTAAAATATTCTGCCGGTACCGGAACGGCTCATACGGATACGAAGACGTATACATATACAAAGGGCTTTTGTGGCGGGCACCCGGCAAAACCGGAACCGGAAAAAGATCCGGAAACCGGGGAAATCTTAAACGAGAATGAAATCGAAGACTGGGAGAATGAAGTTGCCACTTGCGAAGACCTGATTTCCGAATCCAATACCGGATACTTCTGTGCAACAGCAGAAAATGGTTATGAAGATGGTGAGGATGAAGACGGTTCGGAATCCAAGAAAGAAATGGAAGACGACCGGGATAAATATTATGAACAGTTCATCAGCCTGACATATGACTATTCCGCAAAAGAAATCAAGGCACGAGACGGATACATCCTGCATGACATCCATACGGATGACATTCCGATTGAGACGAAGACCGTCACAAGCTCCCAGTATAAAGATTATAATGCTTCCTGCGGTGGCAATGTAACGAATCTGCCACATCAGGACAGTCCGTCCGGTGGAAATTCCGGAGGAGGCGGCGGAGGCGGGTCGGAAGATCCGGGTGAAGACGGTGACGTAGATAATGATTACGAATACGAAGAGTATAAGTATACCGGTACCATCACAGCGATGAATTCCAGTAAGATTACCATCAAGAGTGATGATGGGGACCAGTACCGCTATTCCACGGACAAAATATACGATCTTCTTTCCGAGGAAGATATCGAGCATTTAACCAAAGGATGCCGCGTATCCGTATCGATCATTGTATTCCAGGGCGAGGAATATATTGACTATTTTGAATTTTCAACCAATCCGGATGCTTATAAAGACCCGAAAAAATCACGTAAGTTAGCACAGCAGAGAAGCGATGCCGCTGCACTGGCCGTTGATGCGGCGGAAGACGAAGATGCCGGGCAGTCCGATAAGAGCGTGACAGCAGATATATACGTATCAAGCACAGCAGGGAAACGTGTAACGATCGCTACCGCATCGGATGCGGAAGGCATGCCGGATATAGAAGGAGACGAGTACTTCAGGCATCTGGCAGACTTTAAAGCTTCCTATCAGGAAAGCAGTAAAAACAATGCAGAGCCGGAAGATGAAGGCGACACAGAAGAAACCATCTCGGATATAGAGCTGGCAAACGATCTGGATCCTCACGGTTCAGCTGCGGAAGTATCGGTCAAAAAAGCGACAGCCTCCAACGCAACTGCTTCAGATGCCGATCTAAACACGGCCATTCAGACAGAAAAAGAAGGCTGGATCCAGGCAGTCGTTAAAAATGTACAGGAGCTTGTGGAGCAGTTCTTCACCATGTGCCAGAATGGAATCCGTTATGCGATTTCATTATTTGCAGCTGATGACGAGGGCGGCTCCGGGGCATCGCATCCTGTCCGCGACAGCGTCAAATGGACTCCGGATGGCCCGGGAAATTATGTGGCACCGCTTGCATCCGATATTGTGGATCATACATTTACCGTATTTGATCACCGGACAGAAGGCGAAATCCACATCAACAAGCGGGATCTGGATCTGGAAATGAAACATTCGAATCAGTATGATTCCTACGCAGACGAAAACGGGGACGGAACGCTGGAAGGCGCTGTTTACGGCTTGTTCGCGAAAGAAGACATCATTCACCCGGACGGTCATACGGATGTCGTTTACCAAAAAGATGATCTTGTGGCAGTTGCTACAACTGACCGGAACGGAGACGCCTCTTTCATGGTATTTACCGAGGCACCGGGCCGTACATATGATTACAACCAGGGCGTAATCGTAAAACGTACGGATTCTCCGTTTGATGGACCGGATAACCTGCATAAACCACAGGCGGATGGCGATGCTGTATCAGAAGATAATGAAGCTTATATTGGACATGATTCAAATAATCAGGAGATGTCACTGACAGATTCGGATGAAGGGGACGCTACCGTTTATTATAAGCATTCTTCCAATCAGGACGGCATTGAGGGACTTACTGGCGGCCATGAGGTATATCCGATTCTTAATAATGAAGAGAACAACGGAAATTGTTGGATCGGTCGTCCTCTGATCGCAAATCCGAATGGCAGCAACTACTATATCAAAGAACTTTCCAGATCAGAGGGCTATGAGCTTTCCGTTACCGGTAAAACAAATGAGGTAACAAACGGAAAAGACAGCCAGAATACGGAAAAAGACACACAGATGGTTACGGTCGGAAGCCTGACAGAAGATAATGCGAAAAACGGCTGGACATTTTCTGTCATCGGAAAGAACTTAACCGGAGATGTCCACATCAGCGCGTCTTCTAAAGAAGGGGCTGAATTTGTTGCAACGACCCTTGTGGAAGAACCATGCGAAATTGAAGTGGAAGAAAAAACAGAAGTAAAAACACCGGTTATTGGGGTAAAAGATACCCAGGTCATTTTAAATGGAGGTCCGGTGGAAGCTTCTGTGGGCGATTCCGTAAATGTCAATGGTACTTCTTATACGGTGACAAATGTAAGTGCAAAAGAAGAACAGACAATGGGTGCAATCCCGGTCAACACCAAAATGTTCGGGCTTCCATCCGCTACGACTTATCACTCAGCTGACGTAAATGATTTTATTGCAAAGTACAATCAGGCGTTATTGGATATGGGCTACCGAACACCAGATGCAAATGCGCCATGGATCCGCGTTAAGATTTCAGGGACATCCGATACGGATTGGATCGCTGTTTTATCCGGCGCTATGCGAGACTATGGGCTGATCTATTTTAATCGCGTCCGTATTGTGGATGCAGTGGCCAATTCAGATGGAAGCACAAGTCTGATTATCCGATATGATTATGCGGCAAAGAAAGAGCCATCTTCCTGCGTATATAATCCGGACCAAGCTGCATTATATGTAAAACAGGATAGTGGAAGCGGATACTTTGTTTACGTGAAGGTACCGTTAGACAGTACGGATATCATTTCGGTTGATAGAAACGACGAAGGATTTGTTAAATCCGCAATCCTGAAAAAGTTTACTGTATCATGTGGCACATCCTATCCGAACGCATTGCCGGCTCAGGATGGATACGCAAAAACTTATACGGAAGCAAAATCCTATTGGCTTTATGATGGAGTTATGCAGCAGTTCAATAACGACGGGACATTGGCAACTACCAGTTCCTGGGTAACTACAACGCATAAGGAGCCATCTACACAGCTGGTGGAGAAAACGACGGCGCTTCCGTTTGAGTACGCGGACGGCAACTATATGGTTACGATCCCGAAGAATCTGTTTGGTACAGGAACCGTTGGCAAAGTGACAGTCCGTATGCAGGGTAAGGAGAACAGTAAATGGTATTACCGGCTTAATAAACCGATTTTATCTTATGTACCTGCAAATGAAAATGAAGACAGTTATATCGGTACAGCAACTTTGTCCTGGAAAAATGAAAAAACGATTGTAGATGACGCAAAAACAATGATGACACCATTAGGTGTAAATGAGCGTTCCCTTCGCCAGAAGATCCGCATCGATAAGGACATCCAGAAACTCAAAGAATCCAAGAGCGTCTGGTACTGCTTAAACTGCGGATACGAGAATGGGGAAGGCAATGTTCTTTGCGGTTTCTGCGGCCATAACCGGACTACGGAAAAGACAAAGACCATCGACTACGCCCATGACACCTACGGGGCAGTCCATTCCGAGAACATCTCCGCCGACCGTGAGGACGGCTGGTATGATACCGTGAAGGACTGGTTCGCGAAACTCTTAAAGCTTGAGAGCAAGGATGAGAGCACCGAGAGCATCGGAAACTTCCGGTTCAAGGCATACTTAAAGTCCAACCTGGAACGCCTCTACCGGAAGGCAGACGGCACCATCACCTGGGTCGACCGGAACGGAAATGAGATGATCCCGCAGTATGAGGATAAGGCGGCGGATGACGGCAATTACGATACCTTTACCTGGAAGTACAAAGGCGCGTTTGACGAAAAGACCGTGGACTTCCCGGAAAAGGATAAGACCTCTGCCGACGGTACACTGGAATCCTCCAACGTCCAGAAGATCTACACGGAGGTGGAGCATAACAAGGATTCCAGGACCTCTTCCGCAAGGGCAAATAACGTATGGGCGTCCTACGGCACCCCGCAGGGCGGGAATACCGCGGATGTCGGCGACATCCAAAGCTACACGACCTCCGAACGCGGCGCATCCGGACAGGCAGTGAAGAACAATTCAAGTCTCTACAGTTACGATGGAAAGCTGGTGGATGCGGACCGTTCCGATAAGCTGAATGACACGGCCAACAGCGGCTACACCCGCATTTTGGAGTCCACCCTCACGACCATCGAGGATGAGGGAACGACCCGGGAAGTGGAGATGTATAATTACGAGAAGTTCTTTGACGCCATCCACGCGGCCAATACCGACATCTGGGATGACGACATGCACTCCACCTTCACCGGGGATACCATGAAGAACTACCCGGGCCAGCACTGGTTTAAGACCTTCTATGAAAAGTACCAGAAGGATGATACGGACCCGGGACACACGAAAGCCAATACCGACGGTGCGGATAAGGACGGTACCGCAGGCGGCGATAAGGATACATCATTCAAACCGTTCCGATGGATCCGGGAGAACGTATTCGGGTACCGGGACGGTTATGAGAAGTACCCGGCAGACAACAACGGTGTGAACACCGAAGTGACCGCCAATACATCGGATTTTGCAAGGGCGAATGCCGAAGCCTCCGACGCGGTCCGCCAGTTCGCAGTCAAATGGTACCTACAGGATGAGGCAGCCAAACTCATGGTCGACAACGGCCAGGGCGAGAATGTGGCCTTAAAGAGTGGCACCATCGGATATGACGAGGCGGTCTATGACGAGGCACTCTTTAACGCCATCGCGAAAGCCTACAATTACTTAAAGCCGTTCTACTTCTACGACCTGGATACCATTTACAGCGTGGAATGGGACAGCGTGAAGAACGGCGGCGCGGATAAGGATTACACGACCCTTTCCGTGGATGAGCTGCATAACGGAACGTATTACAATACCTCCAGCTACCTGCCGTACGGCGTGTATGTCATCGTGGAGCAGCAGCCGGAGAGACGGGATAAGGATGTCAATGACTGGAAAAACCGCAGCTATGACATCGAAAAGCCGAAGGAAGTCATTGTCCCGAGTGTCTATGACGCGGAAAAGAGCAATGACACCAGTGATAACTACGACCCGCATTATAACTTCGATACGGACATGGCCCTGCAGAAACAGGCAAAGGCATCCAATTACCTGATCCGGTTCGGCGAGGAGCTTTCTGCCAATACCGAGAACCAGGATGAACGCGAGTTTGCGATCCGGGCACACGGCTACTACGGAGACTTTGAGGTCTATAAATACGGACTGGATATCGACGGACTTTCCGGGACCATCACGGCACCGAACGGAGCATACGGCTACCACGGATGGGAGCTGCGCCAGGGATACCGGGATCCGCTTAAGGACTACTACGAGTACGACCACCGCGGCGAAGCCGGTATCACGGAGATAGGCGCGGAACGCGGCGGAAACAATGAGAGTAAGTACCACGGCTACGAGCAGGAGAACGGGAACGGGAAGGATACCGCCAACGGGGAAACCTATGACGGCGATACCCTGCGGAAGCGTTTCTTCTACGCGTCCGTAGCGGAAGACGATGGCACCGCGGACAATGTCCTCTATAAGGACGGAGCGAAGGATGACAACAACGCGTCCGGCATGAACTGGAAGGATAACATCCCGTCCACGACCGGGGAGCTGACGGCTTATGATAAGCTGTATTCGGCAGCCCTGGTACCGTGGAGCGTGACGGCACCAGCAAACCTGGATATCTACAGTTCCAAAGACTTCACGGGATATGCCGATGTGAAGGAGCGGAACAGCTATTACGTATCCTATTTAAAGGTCAACAAGGTGGACTCCGAAACGGGAGAATACATCCTGCATGATGATGCGATCTTCGGGCTTTATGCGGCATCCCGCTATACAAGCTTTGATGAGATCGAGGAAGATGCGAAGCTGATCAAAGACGCGGATGAGAGAGCAAGGTTCCTGATGCAGTTTAAGCCGGGAGACGCGAAGTTTTACCTGAAAGATACCCATATCGTCGGATCAAAGGAGTTCCTGGAGGCCATGGGAGCGACCGACTTGCAGATCTCCACCGGCAGGGCAAGGACCCCGATCGTGGAGAGCCAGGAAGATACCGGACATACCTATACGGGCCTTGTAAGGAAGGGCACGCCGGTATGCGTAGAATCCGAACGGATCGACTTATCCGATGACTTCGGAAAGAAGACCGGCCAGATGACCGTCTGGAGCACCAAGGCGGACGTAAAGATGGACGACCCGGTGACCGGGGAACTGAAAGACTACGGGGACCAAAACGTTGGCTACTTTAAGACCAGCCAGCCGGTGAGTGCCGGTGTGTACGTCCTGGCGGAGTTAAAGCCGCCGGCCGGATACGCAAGGAGCAAGCCGGTAGCCATCGAGGTGTACAGTGATAAAACCAGCTACTACGTGGATGGTGACATGTACGCAAAAGTGGCGGCGGTGCGGTATGACGGGAACCTCCTGACGGATATCCCGTACGAAAAATAAGAATAACAGTGACAGGAAGCACGGACTGCAAACAAATGCAGTCCGTGTTTTCACGTTCAGGAGCGTAGACAAATTTCCATACTGAATATGCAACAAAAATATGCAGGAATTGAGAAAGGAGAATTATGAAAGAAGAAAAAAACGAAACAGGAGCATGGCTCAAAGTAGAAGACCTTTATGGAGATGGCAATCCCAAAGAAGGCCAGCTGTGTCTCGGGAAAAAGGGGGATGGAACCATTTGGCTGTATCGCTTTTCCTGGTGGGATGATGTGACAGGCGCATTTTATCCGATGATCAATCCGACTGAAAGCGACCGGGAGTGGGACGAAGATGTAACCGAAATTATGATGCTTGGCCGGATTCTTCCGCTCGAAGAATAAGGAGACAAAAGGAGAAAAATGCAAACGAATGGAATTCGGGCAAAGCCGCAAAATTTTCGACTAATAGCTCAGAGGGCAAAACTGGATTGCGTAGACTTTATGACAATGCTATAATGTAAGTATCGATATAGTTTGTAGAAGGAGGTACGAGATTCCAAATGATTACCTATATGTTAAAACATCAAAATCGAGACGTAGCTTCTTTTGTTTTAGATAGTGACGGGGATTTATATACATTTGAAATACGTGATCAAAAGGAGATGCCTATTCTTGGAGATGGGCGTAAGAATCTTGCTGAATGGATACAAAACAGATCAATCCCTGACAGTCGAAAAGACCTAGATGAAATTTTACAAAAAGCTGGGTGCAAAACAGCGCAGGAATATATGATCCATAATCTTGCTCTTAACCTATCCGATTCCTACTGGATTTGTCCTATGGAAGACAGGGATCTTAAATGGGAAGATATTAATTTGTATCAACATCCAACAGGAGATCTTACCTTTAGAAATCGATTAAATGAATTGTCTCATAAAAAAGTAAAGAATAACTCGTCTTTGACAGGTTCTCTTGAAAAATACAATTCTTATGAAAAAGATGGCTGGCATCTTATTAAAAAGGGAGATCCTAAAATCCCTGCTGGCCTTCAAAATATTAATGAGGCATTTGTGTCTATGCTGCATCAACGGCAAGGTTTTACGGAATATACACGATATATCCTAAATTTCGATGCACATGGGATTTGTGAATCCTGCGATTGCAAATATTTTACAGACAAGGATCATGAACTGATATCTGCATACAATGTAACAGGAGGTATTGCCGGATCATCTGAAACGCTAAAGGATGCATATCAAGAGTATATTGATGTTTGTATTGCGACTGGATTAGATCGTAATTATGTTATGCATTTTATGGATTACATGCTTATGACCGACTTTCTTATTACCAATACGGATCGGCATTGGGAAAATTTTGGCGTTTTGAGAGATCCAAATACTCTTAAGTTTTTATCGTTAGCTCCTATATTTGATTCTGGAACTGCCATGTTTTGTGATGATCCATTTGCAAAAACAAGGATTCGTCTTTTGAATACTGGAGTTCATGGAATTTGCGCTTCTCAACAAGAAAATCTGGAATTAGTTCACGACAAAACAGTTGTGGATGCTACTAAACTTCCAACAACAAAAGAAATTGTAGAATTTTATGAGCAACGAGGAATACAGCAAGACAGAGCAGAACAAATTGCGAGATGCTTTGAACTAAAAAAAGATATGTTATTAGAATTCCAGCATGGATTTCAGATAAGTATTCCAAAGGAGTACGAGTACAATGGTATTCCGCCATATAAAGGTGGGGAGCCTAATCAAGAATATGTAGGGTTCCGTGATAATGTTCGTTTTGTTGTATTATGTGGAATTCCCGATTCCGGGAAAGAAGGGGTTGGAAGGCAATACATTCGAGATATAGACAAAACAGCATATATACGGACCAATAATATTAGAGAGAGAATTGGACTTGCTCTTGGAGAAGACGAAGAAAAAGTTTTTACTACTGCGTATAGACAAATTAAGCAGGCTTTGGAAGACAGAAAAGATGTTATATATATTGCCACAAATCTTGACCGAGAAACACGTAAAAAAGTTTTGGAATTAGCAGATGATGTCCCAGGTGTAGAAAGGATTTTGTCTGTTGTATATAAGGATCCACAGAAAATTGATTCTGACATACCGGGACAAAAGCTAGTGCGCATGGCAGAAATTTTACATGACAATAAGCCAGATATATCTGAAGGCTGGGATGATATTGATATATTTGGCCAGGAACCAAGACATATAGGGAAAGAGACTCACAATTTAGAACCCAAATATGGAAAAATTTGTGCGCACACTTGGGCAGGACGATAGTCCTGCCTTTTGTTTTCGTTAGCACTACGACCAAGAACCCCATCGCTGAAATCAGCAAGACACATCGACTAGAGCAGAACTCATCACGGGAGACAGGCGGATCTTATTTCCACCTGTCTTTTTTTAACCAAAAAGTGTTATCCGCAAAAGATATCCGCAAATAATCTGCGTTTTGTGCGTATTTCTACAATACCGCATACTGATAAAAGATGGAATAATGATTCCACAGCAAAGTGGGAGGCAGCCTCTATTAAAAAATAAAAAAAGGAGAAAATTTATCTGTCTGCCTGCAGATAAATCGCAAGAAACATGGAAAAGACCCAAAAACAGCTGGTAATCGCAATGGCATCCTGCCTGATGGTCGGCGCCCTCGCATTCGGTGGTACCATGGCGTACTTAACCGATACGGAAGGTGCAATCAATACCTTTACCGTTGGTAAGGTCCAGATTGATTTAGAGGAGCCTGGTTACCCGGGTAATGCCGACGACAGCGTCAAAAACCTGGTGCCGAACCAGGAGATTGCAAAAGACCCGCAGGTCGAGAATACCGGTATCAATGACGCAATCGTATTCATGACCGTAGAAGTTCCGAATGAGGAAGTTACAGTTGTAGGAGCTGATGGAACAAAAGGTCAGAAAGCTCTGACTGATTTGTTCTGGTTTAAGGATTCCGCAGATACGCAGGGCACCTTTGCAAACAACTGGAACGCAAAATGGATCGAACTGACTGGCAAAGAGACAGCAGCAACTACAGACGCCAAAACTCATAAATATGTTTTTGCATACAGTGAAAAAGTTGCAAAAGATGGCAAAACCGAGGCGCTGTTTGACAAAGTGCAGCTTAAGAATGTCATTGAGAAAGAAGTTGACGCAAGCACCCAGAACATCGTAGTTAACGCATACGCGATCCAGGCAGCGGAAGTATTAGAGGGTGAGTCCGCAGATCTTACGGACACACTCACAGCTGAGACTCTTGGAAAGATTTATGATGTTTACTTCAAACAGAATGGCAATGCTGCAGCAAACACCGTTCAGAAAGATGCAGCAACAAATAACGCTAAGGATCTGAGTGGAACAGACCGCTAAACGTGGCAGCATTCAGAAATTGACGATTACCGTCCTCCCCGCCATTGCGGGGTTTTATTACCAAACATACGCCGCCTCCATGGGCGGCCGACTAATCGGAGGCGGATATGCAGAAACGAATTTATCTCATGATCCCGGCCATGTGCTGTGCGCTCGTCATGACGCCCTGCATGGCATACGCCGGGGAATATACAACAGAAGTAACCAATAACGTAACACTCGGGGATGTTTCTATTTCCCTTTCAGAGTATGAACTGGATGAGGACGGCAAGGAAGTCCCGTACCAGAATGACAAACAGGTCCTGCCGGGACAGACCGTGGACAAGATTGTCCGGATTACGAACAATGCGAATGCGAGCTGGATCCGGGTGAAGGCAGAATATACGTCAGAGGAGGGCCTTGACAGTCTTTCCGATAACGAGTTAACCCTTGCAGACGGGGACTGGGAAAAAATCGGCGATTACTATTATTACAAGAAGCCGGTTGCAAAGGATGAGTCCGTAGATTTCTTAAAACGTGTGCAGATCCCGGCTTCGTGGGACAGTACCTATGCAGAAAAAGGATTCTCCATGATCCTGACCGCGGATGCCGTACAGGAAGCAAACTTTACACCGGACTGGAATGCAAGCGATCCGTGGTTTGGGACCGTGATTGAAACCTGTGTCCATACATCATACGATCCGAAGCTCGCAGGTAACCAGGCATTTTCCGTTGCGTTTGAAAACGGAGCCGATGGTCTCGTAAAGACCGGAGAAGACTTTTTCTCCAACTGGGCATCCCTCATGCCTGGCGATACGGTGAGTGGGCAGGTGACCTTAAAAAACAGTTACCGCCGGACTGTTACCATGTATTTTAAAACGGAGAGCATTGCGGATGATGCGCTCTTAAAGGTTCTCAATCTGGAAATCAAAAACGGGGATACGGTTATCTACTCCGGAACCATGGACGGAGCTGTAACGGAAAGGGTAAAGCTCGCTTCTCTTTCCATGAATGAGGAAGCGATTCTGACCTATACGGTATCCGTCCCGAAGGAATTAAATAACAGCTACGCCTTATCAAAAACCCAGACCAAATGGATCTTCTCAGCATACATGTCCAGTTCCTCCGGCGGCGGAGGCGGCGGTGGAGGCCATAAGACAACTGGAGGCAACTCCGGTGATCACGGGCCTGGTACGACACAGGTAACAACCGAACAAAACCAGACGGAAGAAACCGGACAAGGTCCGGGACCGGATCATTCGTCCATTTCAGATCAGATCATACAACTGATCCCAAAACTTGGTGATTCCAACTTCTGGCAGGGCGTCTTTGTAACGGCAGCAGCAGGCCTCGTCGGCACCGCAGTTTTCGGTAAGAGCGATAAAAATAAGAAAAAAGACCGGAAAAAGAAGGAGGGCGGCCATGAAGATATTCAGTAATTTAAAAAAGGGAATCCTCATTCCTGCTGCCATTATCCTGATCGCAAGCGCCGGCGCCGGCAGTACCGCGGCATATTTCCGGCATGCCCAGACCGTAAAGAATGTCCTGAGCGTTGGCGAAAGTACCATTGAGATTGCGGAAGATTATGCGCCACCAAAAGAAATGCAGCAGGGTGAAAACATCTATAAAAAGAAGGTAGCGGTCAAAAATACAGGAACCGTCCCGTGTTACGTCCGCGTCTATGCCGGGTTCTCCGATTCGGCCGTAGAGGACGTATCCCAGCTCTATAACCGGAACGGATGGTTTGATGCGGCATCCTATCAGAACAGCCTTTCGGATGGCTGGGCGTTTGTAACGCCGGCAGATGATGCAGTCGTTGGGGACGGCGGATATTATTACTATACAAAACCACTGCAGCCGGGAAAGAGCACGGAACCGCTCTTTGAGAAGGTGAAGACGACATTCGCGAAAGCAGAAGACGTGCAGGACTATGAGATCATTGCCTACGCGGAATGTGTGCAGACCCTGGATAAGGACGGCGCAGAATTTACAGGCGGTACGCCATGGAAATCCGCATGGAAAGAGTTCCTGGAGCGAAAATAATAAGAAAGAACAGAAAAAGGCATGGGCTGGTGTTAACAGCCTGTGCTTTTTTACGCGCAAAAAATAGAAAACGAAATGTCCATTTTGTTGGCTTTCCTCCGGAGAGAGGGATGCGGCCGAGTTTGCGGATAACACTTTTGGCTACATGCGGCAGAAAATTAAGAGATCAACCGAAAGAAACAGAACAAAACATAATCATAAAGACGAAAGTGTGTTTGCGCTATGGCGTAAGCATTCCTCTCTTTTTTGCTAAGCCGGCGGAAAATTTGCCCTGAAATTTTCGTCGCGCACTAATTACAAGAGGGTTATTGTGGAAAATTTCGGGAGAATGAAAGACTGTCTTCATAAAATTGCCACGACAAAGAATCCGCTACCATAATTGATGCAGAATGCCGCTACCAAGAAAGGAGCTATACAAAATGAACCATAAAATAGAATCGAAAAGAAAACACAAGAGCCGATCGCCTCCGTGCGCGTCCAACTGATATACATTTGCCCTAACGATGCATACGTGGTATGAATGTGTGCGTGAAATACGGAAATTATTTTCAGAAAGGGAATAAATGATCGCAAAGATGATAAACGAATTAATTGAAAGGATGCTTGTGGCTTCCAGTCATGAGAGGCTTCACGATTCATCCGCCGCATTCTTGTGACTTTAGTCGTGAGTTAGGCGGATGCGGACGTCCTTACATCTAAAAAAATCTATGTTTTATGTTTAAGTGACCAAAAAGTGTTATCCGCAAAAAAAACAATATTTTAAGATGTAACATACTGATGGTAAATCTTCACTGCGGGGATTTGTATTTAGGGTTTAGCCTAAACTGAACTTTAACGGAGGTGGAAAAAATGGCTTATGGCTATAAGAATTTATCAAAAGCACAAGAAGATGCAATACGAATTATGAAAGCACATGACAATACTTTGGTAAAAAGAGACGGATTTTGGACATACGAAAATTGTGAATTTCATGAATGTCGTAATGGAAACGATTTGTTGAAAATTCCAATTTATAGTTGTCGATTAACAACATTAAGAGTGCTTGCACGAAGAAATGTGATCACTCTTGATGAAGATAAAGGTATTTGCAAATTAAACTGAAAATTATATGTATGCAAGTGAAGCTGATCTTCTTAATGTTGCCTTATTCTGCAAAACCGCAAAACAATGGCGTATAGAAACGGGTAATAAAAAACAGAACATGGCATTCGATTATCACTCTCTCCAGCACACACACGCCACTCTGCTGATGGAAAATGATGCTGGCATCAAGGACGTTCAGGTCCATCTGGATCACTCTGACATCAGTACCACTCTGCAGGTCTACACACACGTCACCGATTCTATGGCATCAAAAAGCGTGGAAATTTTCGAAAAGGCCGTTAGTCTTTGACAACATCGTGAACTACCCGCCACTTATGCGCGGCATACCGCGCCTGGAAGTGGGGCTTCAGCTCCGTGGAGCTTCTCTTTTCCTGCCTACGAGGAGTCAAGTTTACAGGATGACTGTAACCATCCAACCCTTACAATCAGTACAGGCGATCCCCGGCGTCCCGTCCGGTTCATCCATCACGAAGGATTGTCGTTTCTATGCGTAAGGATGTCAGGCTGCGCCTGTCATCCGTTTCGCCTCATTCAGGATATTCCTTGCTGCCTGCTTATCCCGGTCCATGGCATGTCCGCATACCGGGCAGAGATACGTCCAGTCGGACAGTTTTAATTCCTTATGGATATGTCCGCAGGCAATTTTTCCCAGAAAGTCGGCCAGACCCGGAAGTACACCCTGGAATATGGCCAAAAAGTGTTATCCGCAAAAATCGAAAGCCCGGAGCAGATGCTACATACTGAAAATAAAAACGAAGCGAAGAGGAATGTTATGAGAAAACCATACGGAAAGTTGATTCTGATCCTGACTGTCATGGCACTGGTGACAGGCGGATGTCAGAAAAAGGGGAGCGCGGTGGAGACAAATGCATCCATGGAAGTAGCAGTAACGGAGAGTGCCGCGGAAAGGGAGCCGGTCTCGGAGGAGACATGGAGCTGGCTTGTACAGACTTATAAGTTATTGGAAGCTAATTATGAAACTGGACAGAAGCTCGTAGAGGACGGGCTTGCCATACAAACAGAAGACCCGGAGGAAGTCGTCGCAGAAGCAAAGCGCCTGTTGGATTACGGGCACACGATGTGTAATAAAGATGATATGACAGAGGAGGATGGGCAGGACTTGCTCTATGACATGGTAAGCGCATCCAACCGCCTGATGGACCTGATCGAAAAGAACGGTGGTACGGCAGTCACGATGGATGAAGCGATCGGCAAAGAGACAGAAGCGGCGAAGAAAACGGAAGGGGAAGCGGCAGCACCGGGCGCCGAGACTTCGCAGGAAACGCAGGGATCAGCGCCGGATGCAGCGCAGGAAAGCACAGCACAGCCGGATGCGACAGAAAGCCAGGCGCCGGCAGACGGACAGTAGGGAAGGAGCAGGGCCATGCAACCAGTTGGATTAAAGATCAAGCGTAATGTAGCACTGTTACTGTCTGTATCTTTCCTTCCATGTTTCTTAGCCTACGGCATTACACCGCAGACACCAAAGGAAGATGAAACCGCCGTGGTGGCGGAAGCGGATGCAAAAAAAGTGGCGGAAACAGGCGCGGATACCGAAGCAGTGAAGCGGAAAGCCCAGTTAAGTGGCATGTTCCGTGCTCTCTCCGACCGTGGAACGGACCGGGAACGGGCGGTAGGAGATTACCGGAAGATCGGGTTCACCTATACGGAAGAAATGTACCTGCAGTTAAGCGGAAACGATACGGTACCGGAGGACTGGCAGGAAGAAATGGCACCGCTCATGGAAGGGCTCATCGAAGAAGAAGCGGAGTTTACAGAGGAAGCAGGCACGGATGACGGCGTAGATGAGAAAGCATGGGAACCGGTCAATTCCCTGGATGCCGGACGGTATGCCTGGGCGACCGGCTCCACGGAAGAACTGCCCGTAGCATTAGATGCCGCCAGGGCCGCGCAGAAACGGCTCGGATTCCCGTACTCCCAGCCAAGGAGGGACAGCGGGATTGCCTATGACTGTTCATCCCTGGTGTACTGGGCCTACCGGGATGCCGGGGTAACGTTGTTATGAGCAAGATCAGTCTTGCAAAAGCAGTTGCGATCGCAAGACCGGTATCAGAAACAGCCGGAGACGGACAGCCGGACGTACAGACTGCTACCAGTTCAGAAGCTGCCCAGATGGAAGTGCCTGCCGGAACGCCAGTAGAGGAGGTGGCGGAAGCACCGGAAACGGAGGCTGAAGTCGGCCCGGGCGTTCCCTTGCAGACAGAGGAAGCAGATGGTGTGAACGCTGCGGAATCAGAAACACAGGAATATGGGCCTGGCTTTGTAACGGAAGAAGAACCGGAGTCAAAATCCATGGATGAGTGCCAATTATTACAGGAGCCAAGAGAGGGGAGAATGAATGACTGATCTAAAGAAGAAATTGATCAAAGACGTAATAACCAGAACCGTTGTTGCCATTCTAATTATAACGATTTGCTATGGCATCAGTTGGATTACGATATGTGGAATGCTCAAACTGATCGCATTGTGCTTTGGTCTGACGTTTCGGTGGTCGATTGCCACTGGTATTTGGATGGTAATTTGTCTTTTATGGAACGTAAGTCGGCTGTTCGACCGGTAAAATATTTGAGAACGCGCCAAAACAATGACCAAAAAGTATTATCCGCAAAAAACATCAAAAACAATGGTGCGTACTGGTATTATTGTCAGAATCCAAGATCGCATGATCTGGTATCTGCCCCGTATGCACGGGGATGAACCTACAAAATTAATTGCTGCTTATCAGCTGGCAAAATCCGCCCCGTATGCACAGGGATGAACCTGAAGCAACACCCTCGTTTTTTCATCATAAATGCTCTGCCTCGTACACACGGGGATGAACCTGACAGGACTCAAACTGAAGATACAATTATTTGTTTACGGAATCCGGTGAGAACGGATTTTCAACCACTTATTGCGGATGCCAAAAAGGGAGTGATGATCACGGCAAACAAGCCGAACATTTCCTGTTCGGATGGAAAAATGTATTTCTGGTCCGGCACGACCCTGATCGGACCGTCCGGTGTGAGTTTTTGTAACGTCCGCTCCTTCGAAGAAGCGGTCGGCATCGTAACTGACTACTACGACGGCCGGATGTATTAGGCTTTGATTTCTCGATACCCTCATGGAGCACAGTTTCCACGGGGGCATTTTTGTGCCCGTCAGAGAAAGATAAGTTTCCATACTGAGAGTGCACATAACATATCATAAGAAAATTTTGACAAATTTTAACAGCATAAAATCGAACGAGTGTGCATATATTAAAAACGAAATAAGCACGTTCGTCTGATTGTGCTTGACTACCGTGCTTATTTCGATTACAATATAAGCACGGAAGGATGGTGATTCTATGAATGAGATGACAAGATTAGTTCAAAATCACGATTATCTTACGCCAAGAATCGCGGGAAAATCTGGAATTTCAAAATTCAAATTTTATAAATATGTCCATGAGAATAGATTGGAGCCTGTAAGCCGTGGGCTATACTCAGCGGGTGATAATTGGGTAGATGAATTGTATGTTTTGCATCAGAGATGCCCAAATGCAGTTTTTTCGCACGACGAAGCTTTTTATTATCATGGCTTGGCGGACAGAGAGCCGTTTGTTCACACTTTTACGATATATAGTGGCTATAATACGCATCGTCTTACAGCAGATGGAAGTTGCAAGGCATATACAGTCAAAAAGGAACTGTTGGATGTGGGCAAAATCATCGTAAGAGATAATAGCGGCAATATGATCCCGATGTATGATTTGGAAAGGACAATCTGTGATTTGATGCGAAGTAGAAGTTCCATTGAGGCCCAGGACTTTAATTCGGCACTTAAGGCTTATGTTTCCAGAAAAGACAAGAATCTGAATCGGCTTATGGAGTATGCAAAGCTGTTTCGGGTTGATAATGTAATCCGCAGATATATGGGGGTATTATTGTAAAATGCAACTTACGCCAGAACAGGTTAAGGGACGAATTAAGAATGTAGCAAAAGAAAATAAGGCAGATGCCAGAACGCTCATGCGTATTTATATGATGGAGCGTTTCTTGGAGCGTGTATCAAACTCCAAGTACAAGGATAATTTCATCATCAAGGGCGGAATGCTCGTAACGGCAATGGTAGGTGTAGCCAATCGTTCTACGATGGACATCGACACCAGCATTAAGAACCAGAATCTTTCGGCTGAGGATGTCAGACGGATCGTTGATGAGATGAAAGACATTGATCTTGGAGATGGAGTAACCTTCGAGATTAAGGAAGTTTCCAGCATTATGGACGAAATGGAGTATCCGGGAATTCGGTTTACGATGAATGCCATAATGGGAAAACTGATTACGCCGATGAAAATTGATATTTCGACTGGCGATGTGATCACCCCGCGAGCAATCGAATATCCGTATAAATTGCTGCTGGATGACCGTTCCATCAGGCTGTGGTCTTATAATCTCGAAACCATTCTTGCAGAAAAGCTTCAAACGGTTCTTGCAAGAGGTCTTTTGAATACACAAATGAGAGACTTCTACGATATCAGAACACTGCTGTCAATCTACGAGCAAGAAATTGATGAAAATGTTCTGAAAGATGCTTTTAAAGCAACTTGTAAGAAAAGAGAAACGGAGAACCTGAAAGCCGAAGGCTCTCAAATCATAACTGCCATCGAAGGGGATGTGCAGTTACATAACCTGTGGAAATCTTACCAGAAAAAATATCCGTATGCTGCTGATATCAGCTACGAGGATATCATGGAAAGCACGAAATCCCTGTTTGACAAAATTTAATCGTTATTAAGAACCTCGTCAGAAGATCCTGGCGAGGTATTTTTATGCCCGTCAGAGAGGCACCGGTTTCCATACTGAGAGTGTACGTAACAACCTATCATAAGAAAAGGAGGAAACAAAAATGTACAGAAATTATGGAGACAAAAATTTTTTTGAGAACGGGATCCTTGTAGACACCGAACATTCCGACACTGTATTCCCGATGCTTTTATGCCGCCCGTACCCGGATGAGGAAGACTTATACCAGTTCGGCGAAGTGGAAGTGGATCTGGATGACTTTAAGGAGAGTGGCTGGGGCGACCGGAAGGCTGTCATGGATTATCTTGGCATGACAGAGGAAACGTACGATCCGGTGCAGTTCGCAATCGGCTGTACGGAATACTTTTCCTGGGATAACTTCGGCGCAGCCTCTTACGCGTATGACTGGCAGCGCATGGACAAACAGTCTATCTGCGAGATCTTAAAGTACCGCCTGATCGCTTCCGACAACCTGGATATCGTGTGGTAGGAACGAAAAAACAAAAATAACAAAGGAGAAAAAGAAGATGAGAAACAGAATGGAAACAAACAGGACAGCCGTGGTGAAAGAACCGTGCGGGTTCCTTTCAAAGCCCCTGTCCGTCAGGGAACAGTGGATGTTATGCAATGAGGATGCATACCTGGAAGGGTTCGTAGCTGTAAACCCGGCGGAACTTGTCGTAAACGATTTAAAGGGGCTCTTAACCCTCTTATCCGAACGGCTGGTCGGTGACCCGTTTTTAAGGGATGTCACCTACCAGGCGGAAGGCGTGACCTCGTTCCACCATGTAATCATCCGTGTGCGCGGATGCATCGATGAGTGCGAGCCGTCCGAAAAGGAAATGGATGCGATCACGGCAGAGATCTGTGACGGAATTCTCGCATTATGCAATGATGACGCGTTAAGCAAGCTCATCGGGGAGCCGGTGGACGGAAAAACAGGAAAGGAACAGCAGGTTTTGGCATTCCTTGAGATTTCTTCCATCTGGGACCTGATCCGGTACTATAAGACGTACGCCATGCCGGCACAGACAGGAGTTACCAGAACCGAACCAGAACCAGAGACAGCAAAGACGTATCTGATCGCGGGACTCCAGTATGACCCGGAATCTTATATGACAAAGAAGGGTATGGAGCGCCTGATGAAGCTGCTCCCATCGGAAGAGTTTGAGATCTGCAATATCGACGGACATAATACCAGCGCCTGCTTCCTGGTAGATGCAGGATTGTGGGGAGAACTGGAACTGAAAGACGTACAGGAATTGGAACAGTCCATCGTTCGGATCTTAGATGATGTCAATCTGGAATCGGAGGACTGCACCTATGAATGGCGCAATGTCCGGCTGTTTTTAGATTACCTGTAGAAACAAGAACCATCACGGCGCGGGGGGTTCCTGCGCCGGATACGAAAAAGGAGAAAAACAATGAGAACACAGCAAAACCCATACATGACCGGAGATTTTTTTACCATGATATGCAAGCAGATCGAGTTCCCAAAGATCGTGGAAACTTCCGTGCCGGATGCAAAAAGCCGCCTCATCACACGCGCAGACGGCGTGTTTTACAGCCGTATCGACCAGAACTGGGCCGGAGACAGCATCCGTCTCGATGTCTGGCTGGAATATCCAGCCCCGAAGAATCGGGCTGTCCGCCTTGGAACTTTCTTAACCAGGGACCGCGGGCCGCATGCCATGCGTGACATGGCACGGCTGATGGCTGACTTTATGTATACAGCGGGCCGCTTTATCAAAACCCATCCGGAGGATTTCCAGTGGGAAGGTTATCGCGTGAGCGGTATCGCGGAAGATGGGACCAGTTCTGGCACCGTCTACTGCGACAGGGTCTGCACGGCCATGCCACAGGTGGTGAAGCTGCTAAAAACCAACCCGTATGTCCAGTTCTTCGATTATAAGGAACAGGAAGCATGTTATTTTCGCATGGGAACAAACGGGATGCTTTCCGAATACGGGACTCTCGAAGCATGTCAGAAGGCGGCGCAAGACGCCATCCAGGAAGGCGGGGATAAAAAACCCGCTGAACTTCCAAAAGAAGAATGCCGTCCAGAAGCGGAGGAAACTGCAAAAGAAGAAAAGGGAGAGAGTGAGACATGACAAGAAGACAGGCAGAAAAACTGCATAACGAAGATGAGATCACGGTTAAGGAGACCGGAGAGATCTTAACGGTGCTTTCCGTAGAGGTATATGACAAGAAAGTCCTCGTTTGCTGTGATGATGGTAATACGTACCACCACAGGGACATTCGATGACCAAAAACAGGTACCCGGGACCGGCGGCAAGAGCTGCTGGCCGGGTACTTTTTTTACCGAAGACGATCTGATGCAGACGGCGGATTTCTTTGAAACAGGGATGCAGTACATGGTAAAGCCGGGCGATCGGGTCACGGTTTATATGGAAGGACCGGGATTTTTTTCGATTGGAGGACTTTTAAAAGAAGGATTGGGGCGCATTCAGGTGGAGACGAAGGTTCATGGACTGATTCGCGATATGGAAGCGGCAGCGCGGGACGGCGAGGGGGCAGACTGCCTGATCGGTGTCCCAAGCCAGATGTATGCGCTGGCGGCCCATGCGCCGGGACTCCGCCCGAAAACAGTGCTTTTAAGTGCTGATTATGTGCCGGTCAGCGTGCAGCGATTTTTGGAAAAAACATGGAACTGCCGGGTCTTTACACACTGGGGAATGACGGAAACTGGTTACGGCGGCGGCGTACAGTGTGGGGCGCGTGCGGGTTACCATCTGCGGGATCGGGACCTTTTGATTGAGATTCTGGATCCGGAGACGGGACAGCCGGTTCCGGAAGGGCAATACGGCGAGCTGGTTCTGACAACGCTTCGGCGGCGGGGAATGCCGCTTGTGCGCTATCGGACCGGCGATCTGGGGCGGATGATTGCAGAACCGTGTGCCTGCGGATGTTTAAAGCCTAGACTTGATAAGGTTGAGGGACGGCTGGATGACAGCGTCCGGCTGTCCGGCGGCAAAGTACTTTCCATGCACATATTAGATGAGCTTTTATTTGCCCTAGATGAGGTGGAAGATTTTCAGGCATCTTACAATGCGGCGCAGAAGCATCTGACGGTGGCTGTTATGAAGAAAGCGGGTTATGCAGATGCGGTAGGAAGCAGAGTGAAAAATGTCAAAGCAACATTAACGGAATACTTTGGGAACTGCCTGACCGTCGCAGTGATAGAAAAAGAAATTTCCCCCTATATCGGTTCGGGAAAAAGACGGCTGATCATCGAGGAAAAATGAAAAATGAGTGGTAAAATTCAATATCATGAAAAACTTGACGATAAGTTTTAATTGCAGTATCATAAAATTAAAAATAATCGAGAAATTTTGAGAAAAATTAGTAAAATTTGGCAAGAACAAGGAGAAAAAAATGAACATAGCGATTGCATCAGAGACAGAGGAGATCGACGGACTGGTACCGGCGACTTTTAAGGAGAGTCCGTTTTTGATGATTATTGACGCGGACAAGAACCAGATTTTCCATGTCTATGGAAAACAGGATCCGGACAATCTGGTATTTGCGAAGAAGGTGGTAGAACATGACTGTGAGGCAGTCATCTGCGGACCGATCGAGAAAGAACCGTTTGAGATACTGGTAAAAGCGGGCGTGACCCGTTATCTGGGAAGCGGGCATACGGTTCAGAAGGCATATAGCTATATGAACCGTTATAAACTGGAGCTGATCCGCGACTACATCGGCGGACCGGGACCATTTGGACACAGCCATGATTTCAGCTGCGAGTGTGGGGAAGAAGAGGAACACGAGCACTAGGAAAGGATAGAATGCGGACGATTTATTTGATCCGGCATGGGAAGCCGGAATTTCCAGATGAACGGAAATACTGTATCGGACGGACGGATCTGCCGCTTTCAGAGGAAGGGCGGACACAGATTCGGGCGCTGGGGGAGACATTTGCGGGACGCAGAATTGAAAAGATTTATACCAGCCCGTTAAAGCGCTGCCGGGAGTCAGCCGCGATCCTGCAGGAAGTGATTGACAGAAGTATTCCGATTGAGGTCGTAGATGGTCTGGCGGAGATTGACATGGGGGAATGGGATGGTCATTCCTTCGATGAAATCCGGGAACAGTTTCCAGCGGAGTATGTGGCACGAGGGGCAGATATGTACGATTTCCGACCGCCGCAGGGAGAGAGTTTTGCAGATTGTGCGGGGCGCGCCAGGACAATCTGGAATGAACTCCGGATGAAGAGCCGGGGCGATATTCTGGTAATCGGGCACGCGGGTTGGTTCCGGACACTGATCAGCGGCTGGGAGAAGCGGAAAAAGGCAGAACTTCTGCAGATTCCCTTTGGCTACGGACAGGTGTATGAAAGAAAGGATTATGTATTTGACGCCTTGATCTCGGCGGCGGGGCGATCCTCGCGGATGGGGGATTTCAAACCGCTCATGAAGCTCGGCGCCCAGACGGTCCTGGAACGTGAGATACAGACGCTGCGGGCGTGCGGCGTACATGAAATCACGATCATTACCGGACGCCGGGCGGAAGATATACGCGCGGCGGCTGCGGGACCGGGAATCCATTTCATCCACAATCCGGCGTATGCGGAGACGAAAATGTTTGATTCCGTCTGCCTGGGGCTTTCCTATTATAAGGAAAAGCGGAAAACGGCAGGAAAAGAGACGCTGGATGGCATTTTCTTTTTCCCGGTGGATGTGCCGCTGTTTACGCCATTTACGCTGGAATATGAAAAATACCGGTTTGCGGAGGGCGATGGGGATGTCTATCTCCCGGAGTATGAGAAAACACCGGGGCATCCGCTTCTGATTCGTGCAGATGTGATCGAAAAACTGCTGCAGCATGACGGAACGATGGGGCTTAAAGGCGCCTGTGAACAGCCGGAAATCCGCCGGATTCCCCTGGATGTGCCGGATCCGGGCTGTGCGTTCGATGCGGATACACAGGAAGAGTTTCAGAAATTGCGTGATTGGGAGAGAAAACGTCCTGTCCCGGACAAAGAGGAGTGTGAACGTCTGCTTGCATGGTTTCACACGCCGGAGGCGACGGTGCGCCATAGCCGGGCGGTTGCGGAGCTGGCCGTGGAATTGGCAGATAGAGTTCTAAAGCATAGGGCGGAAACGTGTGTGGAGATGACATACAAAAGCCCTCCAATCGATAAACACAAAATCTATGCGGCGGCGCTTCTTCATGACATCGCCAAAGCATACCCCGAACATCCGGAGACAGGGGCGGGATGGCTGCGGCTTCTGGGACATACCGGGATCGCGGATATCGTTGCGGATCATATGGATCTGCCGGAAGAAAAGCTGGGATATCTGAATGAAAGCCTGATCGTGTATCTGGCGGACAAGCAGGTACAGGGAGAACGGCGTGTAACGATCGAAGAACGGTTTGCGGCAAAACGGGAGAAATTTAAGGATAACCCGGAGGCGCTGGCGGGCGTGGAACGGCGGTATCAGCTGGCAAAGCGTGCGGAGGCATTACTATAAAAAGGAAAAGAGGAAAATCATATGAAATTAATGAAAACAACCGAGGCAGTCGGACAGGTACTCTGCCATGACATGACGCAGATTATTCCGGACGTGACGAAGGACGCCGTATTCCGCAAGGGACATATCGTGCGTGAGGAGGACATCCCGGTACTGCTTTCGATTGGAAAAGATCATATTTATGTCTGGGAAAAGGACGATACAAAATATCATGAGGACGAGGCGGCGGACATTCTGCGCGGCATCTGCCAGAATGAGTATATGCGTGCAACCGATCCGAAGGAAGGCAAGATAGAGCTGATTGCGGAGTCGGACGGTCTGTTTCAGGTCGATGAAGAACGCCTCTTAAAGGTCAACAGCCTGCCGGAGATGATGATCGCGACCCGCCGGACGAATTTTCCGGTAAAAAAAGGTGATAAGTTAGCCGGAACCCGTGTGATCCCGCTGGTAATTGAAAAAGAAAAAATGGAAGAGGCTAAGAAGGCAGCGGGTTCAGAGCCGCTGTTAAAGCTGCTTCCGTATAAAAATAAGAAAGCGGGCATTGTGACGACCGGAAATGAAGTGTTCTATGGACGGATTGAGGATAAATTTGGCCCGGTCATCCGGGAAAAGCTTCAGGAATTTGGTGTGGAAGTTCTGGGACAGAAGATTATAGGGGACAATCCGGATAAAATCATGGAGGCAATCCAGGAATGGCTGGATCAGGGCGCCGATTTTGTTGTCTGTACCGGCGGCATGAGCGTCGATCCGGATGATACGACACCGAGCGCGATCAAGCAGACCGGGGCGGAGGTTGTCTCCTACGGCGCACCGGTACTTCCGGGAGCGATGTTCTTGCTGGCATATACGAAGGACGGAAAGCCGATCATGGGACTTCCGGGCTGCGTGATGTATGCGAAGAGGACCATCTTTGATCTGGTGCTGCCGCGTGTGATGGCAGATGTGCCAGTGACAAAAGCGGATCTGGCGAAAATGGGCGCAGGTGGTCTGTGCTTAAATTGTCCAACCTGTATTTTCCCGAACTGCGGTTTTGGTAAATAATCGAGCCAGAGAGAGGCGATGAGGCAGCAACCGCGATGGCACAACTGCGAAATGAGAAATGGATGGCTCATGCAGTATAAAAGAGAGGAAGTGCGTGATATGAATCTGTATGGGGAGATTCTGAAAAAACTGGAAGGGACGCCGTGTCTGGCGCTCGAGAGAAGCTTTGTGGGAGAAGAGGGAAATCTAGCAGATATGCGCTGTGAACTGAGAGAAGGCGCAGAGGCGTCAGAGATTGGAAAAGAAGCCCTGACACAGGGGCAGCCGGTCTGTGGGCGCGCCGGAAGCAGTTGGAATGTGGCGGAACCATTTTTCCCGAAAGAGCGCCTGATTATTCTCGGAGGCGGCCATGTGGCTCTTCCGGTGGCAGAATTTGGCGCGCGCGTCGGATTCCTGGTAACTGTGGTGGACGACCGCCTTTCCTTCGCGAATCCGGGACGTTTCCCGATGGCAGAGAAGGTGATCTGTGATGACTTTGGGCATGCGATCAAAGAACTCAAGATTCAGGAGAGCGACTATATCTGTATCGTTACGCGCGGACACCGCCACGATGCGGACTGCCTGCGGATGATTGGAAAAGGAAAAGAACCGGCGTATCTCGGCATGATTGGTTCGAGACGCCGCGTCGGTATCGTGAAACAGGAGCTTCTGGAAGAAGGTTACGATCCAGAGCGGATGAGCCGTTTAAAGAGCCCGATCGGTTTAAAGATCGGCGGTGTGACACCGGAGGAGATCGCGATCTCGATTTTGGCGGAGATCATACAGGTAAAGCGCATGGATCGGGAAGACAAACGTGTGAAAAACCGTTCCGATCTGGATTTTGATGTGCTGAAACGCCTGGCAGAGGAGCCGGATGAGCCGAAAGCAGTGGTCACGGTGATTGAATCAAAGGGTTCCTCCCCGCGCGGGGCAGGCGCGAAGATGATTGTCTACCGGGACGGACGGATTCTCGGCAGCATCGGCGGCGGCTGCAGCGAGGCGGCCGTGCTGGGCGAGGCACGTTCTCTGATCGGAAGCGGCAGGTACAAAGTAGTTCATGTAGATCTGACCGGCGAGGCGGCGGAAGATGAAGGAATGGTCTGCGGCGGCATTATGGATGTGCTGGTGGAAGACTTTGCCACGGATCGGGAACCGTGTGACCGGTAAGGAAACCGAAGCACCGGCGTATTTGGATAAAGAAATTTCAAATAAATGAAAAATAAAAAGATAAAAATAAAATACATGAAAAATCATCATAACAATTTCATGAAAATAGACGGAAAGGTTTGGAAAGAAAAACTGGAAAATTCATAAGAATAAAGGGAAAATGCAGAAAAAAGACTCGTTATTTTTTAATGCACATAACGACTATGTGCATTAAATAAGAATCATTGTAAAGATTGACAAAAAAAGTGCCACGTGCTACTATTTGATTAGCAAATATCATTATAATTTTCCGAAAATAACGGAAGGGTAAAAACCACATTGCTATGGCGTGAGGAATCGAAACGAGAAGGACGCCGGAAACGTGTGCGTGAAATGAGGGAGGAACCAAGATATGAGAAAAACGTGGGCACTTGTAATGGCAGCAGCGATGGCGGCAGCATCCCTGACCGCATGTTCATCCAGCAAACCGGCTGAGACAGCAGCACCGGAAACGGAGGCAGAGGCAGCTGAGACAGAAGAGACCGAAGCGGAAGCAACCGGCGACCAGCAGGAGATTCTGGTAGCGGCAGCAGCCAGCCTTCAGTACGTTATGGAAGACAAGATTCAGCCGGCATTTGAGAAAGAGAATCCGGACATCAAGCTGAGCTTTACCTTTGACAGTTCAGGAAAGCTGCAGACCCAGATCGAAGAGGGCGCGGATGCAGACGTATTCTTCTCTGCAGCGATGAAGCAGATGAACGCGCTGGAGGACGAGGGACTGGTTGATGCAGATTCTGTCGTAGAGCTTCTGGAAAATAAGATCGCCCTGATCGTTCCGAAGGATTCTACACTGGGAATTACCGGTTTTGAGGATATCACAAAGGCAGAGAAGATTGCACTCGGCGATCCGGAGAGTGTTCCGGTTGGACAGTACTCCAAGGAAGCCTTTGAGAACCTGGGTATGTGGGATGATGTAGAGGCTAAGACAAGCTTTGGTACCAATGTAACCGAGGTTTTAAGCTGGGTAGCAGCCGGAAGCGCAGATGCAGGTATCGTATACCTGACCGATGCAACCACCAGCGATCAGTTTGACCAGGTAAAGGTTATCGGATATGCACCGGAAGGAAGCGTATCGAAGGTTATCTATCCGGTTGGTGTTGTAAGTGCAAGCACAAAGAAAGATGCAGCACAGAAGTTTGTAGATTATCTGGGAACTGATGATGCGCTCTCCTTCTTTGCGGAGTATGGCTTCACAGCAAATAAATAAGCCGGGAGCGATGACTGTCTGGGATATGCAGCTGACTGTGTGAACAGAAAGCAGGACAGCGAAGGACAGACAGTGAACCATGTATGGAATAAAATCCGCCGCAGAATGCAGGGTCCGTTGAAAACCAGGTGTTCTGCGGCAGTTTTTATCTCAGTCGAGAAGACTCCCACCTCTTTAGGTGGCGAGTAATAGCAAATTTGTCTCAGTGGGAGTTGGGTCTCACGGACGTTCGACTTGATTCATAGGAAAGGGAGAAGAAAGATGGACTGGTCTCCGATATGGATATCGATGAAAACAGCAACGCTGTCGATCATTATTACGTTTTTTCTGGGAGTCTGGATGGCGCGGCTGGTGGTATCGGCACGCTCTGAGAAAGTGAAAATGGTGCTGGACGGCATCCTGACGCTTCCGATGGTCCTGCCGCCGACGGTAGCAGGATTCTTCCTGCTGATGATTTTCGGTGTAAAACGACCGCTCGGACAGCTGTTTCTGGAATTGTTTGGCGTCAAGATTGTATTTTCATGGGCGGCAACGGTGATCGCGGCGGTGGCGATCTCATTTCCGCTTATGTACCGGGCAGCGCGCGGCGCGTTTGAACAGGTCGATGTGACGCTTATCTATGCGGCTCGGACGCTGGGATTTTCCGAAAGCCGCATTTTCTGGAAGGTGATTCTGCCGTCGGCGATGCCGGGCGTCCTCAGCGGCGCGATCCTTGCCTTTGCGAGAGGACTGGGCGAGTTCGGTGCGACCGCGATGCTGGCGGGCAATATCGCCGGAAAGACGCAGACACTGCCGCTTGCCATCTATTCACAGGTGGCGGCTGGAAAAATGTCGATGGCATACCAGTATGTGTGGATCATCGTGGTGATTTCCTTCCTGGTCGTCGTGCTGATGAATGTGCTGTCGCGGCGGGATATGCGCGGACGCAACAATCATAAAAAGAAAGATAACAGTGTGGAAGCGGGCGGTCAGGATGCAAAGGTTTCGGTGGAACTGTTTGCGGACAGGGAAGCGGATGCACAGAAGGGAGGCGCGCGATGAGCCTGCAGGCGATAATCAAAAAGAGATTTTCCGGCTTTTCGCTGGACGTATCGCTTAACACCGATGGCGGCGTCATGGGCATTCTCGGCGCCTCCGGAAGCGGCAAGAGCATGACGCTCAAGTGTATCGCCGGAATTGAGACGCCGGACGAAGGGCGGATCGTGTTAAACGGCAGGGTGCTCTTTGATTCGGAAAAGCACATCAACCTGCCGCCGCAGAAGCGGAAAGTCGGTTATTTATTCCAAAATTATGCATTGTTTCCGAATATGACCGTAGAAACCAACATTGCAGCGGGGCTTTCGGGCAGCAAGGAGGAAAAACAGGAGGCAGTTGCCCGCATGATCTGTCTCTTTAAATTAGAAGGGCTTGAAAAAAGGTATCCGTCCCAGCTTTCCGGCGGACAGCAGCAGCGTGTGGCGCTGGCGCGCATTCTCGTCTATGAGCCGGATGTGATCATGCTGGATGAACCATTTTCGGCGCTTGATTATTATCTGAAAGAACAACTGCAGTTCCAGGTGCGCGAGGTACTCCGCGGGTACACGGGCGATGTGCTGATGGTCAGCCACAGCCGGGACGAGGTCTATCGGTTCTGCGAGAAGAGCATCATCTTAAACCGCGGACAGGTGGCGATGAAGGGAGAGACGCGGGCGATTTTCCAGAAACCGGAAAATGTCACTGCGGCACGCCTGACAGGTTGTAAAAACTTCAGCCGGATCCGGCGGATCGGCGAATATGAGGTGGAGGCGCTCGACTGGGGACTCACGTTTCAAACCGAAGAAGCGGTTGCCGCGGAGCATGCCTATATCGGCATCCGGGCGCACCAGTTTTACCCGGCGCGCGGCAGTGCGAATGAATTTACGTGCGAGTGGGGGGACACACTCTGCCAGCCATTTGAGTGGGATGTTTTGCTGCGTCCGGTGGAAAATGCAGGGGTAGCGGGTGACAAAGAAAATGCACTGGAACGCGAGGTGATCTGGTGGAAGGTAGACTATAAGCAGAGTGATTCACTAAACCGGTATCAGCGCGGAGACCGCGTCCGGCTGGGAATTGCACCGGGAGATATCATGCTTTTAAAAGAAGGTTAGAATGATAGAAAAGGGGATATGTATGGCAGATGGGAAAACAGGCGCGATCATCCTGGCGGCAGGGAGGTCGGCGCACATGGAAGAATTAAAGCCGATGCTCAGGATGGGGCAGACCACGATGATACAGAGGGAGATCGACACGATCCGGCAGGCGGGGATCTCGCCGATCGTCGTCGTGACCGGGTATCAGGCAGATGTGCTGGAACGTCATATTTCACACCGTGGTGCGGTTTGTATCCGAAACAAGCGGTATGAGACATCGCAGATGTACGGCTCAATCTGCATGGGACTGCGCCATATCCAGAAAAAAGCCGATCGGGTGCTGTTGTTCCCTGCCGACGTGCCGATGATCACGGCGGACACAATTGAGAAGATGGCGCAGGCGCCCGGAAGCATGGCAGTACCGGTCTGTCAGGGAAAAAAAGGACACCCGGTCATGCTGTCGAAGGAAGTGTTTGGACATATCTTAACGTACCGGGGCGGAAAAGGACTTCGCGGCGCAATGGATGCGTGGGGCGAAGGTGTCCGGGAGATCGAGGTTGAAGATCCGGGGGTTTTACTGGACACCAACACGAAAATGGACTACGAATCGCTGCTTGCCTACGAAAAAGACAGGCAGAGGCGCGGGGAGCTGGCATTTCAGGCGTCGATTTCGCTCAGCCGTGAGGAAGAATGCTTCAGCGCGCTGACGGCGGATTTTCTGGAGGCAGTTGCTGAGAGCGGTTCAATGCTCGGTGCCTGTCAGATCCGGGATATTTCCTACAGCAAGGGCTGGAAAATGCTCAAGATCGCGGAGGCGCAGCTGGGAATCCAGTTTTTAGAGCGCCAGACGGGCGGAAGCAAGGGTGGATTTTCTGTGCTGACGCCGGAGGGAAAGGCGTTTTTAGAAAAATTCCGCCGGATGGAAGCAGCAGTGCAGGCGGCAGCAGAAGCAGCGTTTGAGAAAATCTTTCTGGAGCCGGAAGAAGAGGAAAAGGAGGATACAGATGGAAGAGAAATTAACGCATTTTGATGAAAAGGGAAATGCGATCATGGTAGATGTAACGGAAAAGAAGATTACCAGCCGGACGGCGACGGCATCCGGCAAGATTCACGTCAATGAAGCAGTCATGAAGGCGGTTTTGGAAGGGACGGTTGCCAAGGGCGATGTGCTGGGAGTGGCGCGCGTGGCGGGAATCATGGCGGTGAAGCAGACCGCACACCTGATCCCGATGTGCCACACACTTCTTATCACGAAATGCAGCGTGGATTTTGAGGTGGATGAAAAAGAACTGACGATCAAGGCACTTTGTACGGCTAAGCTGGAAGGAAAGACCGGCGTCGAGATGGAGGCGCTGACCGGTGTCAGCGTGGCGCTTCTGACCATTTATGATATGTGCAAGGCGATCGACAAGCGGATGGAGATCGGAGAGATACATCTCGATGCAAAATCGGGAGGAAAGAGCGGGGAATTTGTGCGATGATAGACGGATACGGCAGAACGATCGACTACGTCCGGATCTCCGTGACCGATCGATGCAACCTGCGCTGTGTGTACTGTATGCCGGAGGAAGGCGTCGGCAGCATTTCCCATGAAGAGATTCTGCGGTTTGGTGAGATCGAGAGGGTCTGTCAGATTCTGGCAGAGAACGGCATTCAGAAAATCAAGCTGACCGGAGGCGAACCGCTGGTGCGCCGGAGACTGCCGGAGTTAGCAGCAGCGTTAAAACGGATTCCGGGAATCAAGAGCCTGACGATCACGACGAACGGTGTTTTATTAGAAGAAATGTACGATGCGCTGGCGGACGCGGGGGTTGATTCAGTCACGATCAGCCTGGATACGCTGGATGCGTCGGTGTACCGGCAGCTCACACGCCGGGATGAGATCGAAGCGGTCAGACGCGGCCTTCGGACGGCGATCCAGAAAGGCAGGATGCAGATCAAGATAAATTGTGTGCCGGTGCTTGGGATCGAGGAGCAAAAGCTTTTAGAGGTGGCGGAACTGGCGAAAAACCATAACGTGCACGTGCGTTTCATCGAAATGATGCCGATCGGCATGGGAACGCAGTTTGCCTTTGTGAAAGAGGATGCATTGAAGCATGCGCTGGAAGAGGCATTTGGAACCTTTATCCCGTGCGGGGACGTGGCAGGAAATGGCCCGTGCCATTATTTCGCAGTCCCTGGCTTTCAGGGACGGATCGGTTTTATCAGCGCGGTCAGCCATAAATTCTGTTCCGAATGCAATCGGATCCGGCTGACCTCAGAAGGATTCTTAAAGACCTGTCTCCAGTATGACAATGGGGTGGAATTAAAGACCATTCTGCGCGGCGGCGGTACCGATGAAGACCTGCGCCGGGCGATCGGACAGGCGCTTGCGGAAAAGCCGAAGGGACATAGTTTTGAGAAAAAGACGGAATTTACGGATCGGGAACACCGGGGAATGTCCCAGATAGGCGGATAAGCAGGGTGTTTGTGAGGATTATGATTATGGTTTCTGCGGTGAAAGTGTGAGCCGGCGGAATGTTACAAGTGAAATATCGTATATGAAATATGAAATCGGAAAATTTATGGATAAAGAAAAGGGGAAACAATCATGGGAAAAGTAATCGCAACGTGTACCAGTGAAATCAAAGGTGTTCAGAAGAAAAATGTCCATCAGGTCTGTCTTATCGAGGACTATGGAATCGAGGGTGACGCCCATGCGGGCAAATGGCACCGTCAGGTCAGCCTTCTTTCATATGACCGGATTCAGGAATTCCGCGCGCGCGGCGCGAAGGTCGAGGACGGCGCGTTCGGTGAAAATCTGGTCGTGGAAGGAATCGATTTCAAGACGCTCCCGATCGGGACAAAATTTAAATGCAACGATGTCGTGCTGGAATTGACACAGATCGGAAAAGAATGTCACCATGGATGCGCGATCTTCCAGGCAATGGGCGATTGCATCATGCCGCGCGAGGGCGTATTTACGAAGGTGCTGCATGGCGGCGTGATCAAAGAAGGAGATAATCTGGAGATTCTGGAAGAAGTGTAGGAAAGAGATCAAAGAGAGGTGGGAAACCAATGAGAGCAGCAATTATTACATCCAGTGACTCTGGGTACGCGGGAAAACGGGAGGATGTGAGTGGTCCGGTAATCGCAGAAATGGTGAGAGAGGCTGGTTATGAGGTGGTCTGGCAGAAGGTGCTGCCGGACGACCAGGCGATGTTGGAAGAGGCGATGAAGGAGATCTGCGATGAGGGAAAGGCCGATCTGCTCTTAACAACGGGCGGAACGGGATTTTCTCCGCGCGACGTGATGCCGGAGGCGACGCTGGCGGTCGCGGAACGGATGGTTCCGGGTATCCCGGAGGCGATGCGGGCATACAGCTTACAATTTACAAAGCGGACGATGTTAAGCCGAGCGGCAAGCGGGATCCGCAAACGCACGCTGATCGTCAACCTGCCGGGCAGTCCGAAGGCGGTGCAGGAGTGTCTGGAATACATTCTGCCGCAGCTGGATCATGGATTAAAAATCCTTTTGGGGCTTGATGGGGAATGTGCTAGAAAGTAGGGAAAGCAGCAAAAACGAAGATGGAAAAACAGATATAATATATAAGACGATGTATGCGAATAGCGAGGACTTTCAAGTCCTCGCTATTTCAATGATGGTCAGCTCATTTGTGGCAGAATGGAATGACCACAAGAAATCTACTCCATTCAGTCATGAATGTTCAGTTCAGGAATTATTTACTCGATGCGGAGCATCCGATAGCCGATTCCGATGTGTGTTTGTATGTATTGCTGCCCGTCTTTTCCGCGTTCCAGCTTTTTGCGCAGGGTCGCCATGAATACCCGCAGAGAGGCGATATCGTTTTCCCAACTGCTGCCCCAAATCTGCTGCGTGATATAGGTGTGTGTCAGAACCTTACCAACATTTTTGGAGAGCAGGCACAGCAGCTTGTATTCGATGGGTGTCAGGTGCAGCTCTGTGCCGTCAAGATATGCGCAGCCTGCCGCATAGTCGATTTTCAGCGCACCATTCGTAAAAATCGGAGAATCCTGCACGGAGTCTGTTTTCATCATCGACAGTCTCCGCTGCGTCACCCGCAGTCGTGCCAACAGTTCGTCCACGGAAAAAGGCTTTGTTAGATAATCATCCGCCCCAGCATCCAGCGCCCCGATTTTATCGGAATCTTCTGTTCTGGCGCTGATCACAATGATCGGCATATTCGACCACGACCGGATTTTTTGGATGACTTCCACGCCGTCCATATCCGGCAGCCCCAGATCAAGCAGTACAATGTCCGGGTTGTGAGACAGCGCTTCCATCACGGCACTTGCGCCGTTTTGCGCCGAAAGATACCTATATTCGTGAGTTTTTAGCGTCATCGTTATTAAATTTCGCACCGGGGTATCATCTTCTACAACGAGGATGAGCGGCTTATTCATTTAAGTTCACCTCACTAAGTGGTATTGTAAAGGAAAAGATGCAGCCATGCGGCGAATTGTCTTTCAACGTCATTTCACCATGATGTGCATGAACAATAGTTTGACAGAGCGTAAGTCCTAGTCCAAGACTTCGGCGGCTGTCGCCAATTGGATTGCCCCCAGTAAAGAACATTTCAAAAACACGTTCCTTCAGTTCATTCGGAATACCGGGACCGTTATCGCTGACACATATTTCAGCCATATTTTCTCGCGGGATTGCCGTGATCCGGATGTTCGAGCCAACTGGAGTATATTTGACTGCGTTATTCACCAGATTGATGAGCACCTGCATGATGAGTCCTGCGTCCATCCGTGCCAGCAACAGTACGTCTCCGCAATCTACTGCGATGTGATGTTCTGCCGCTCTTCGGTCAATATGCCTGAGTGCTTCCGATATGATGTCATCCACGACCTGATCAGAAAGGTGCAGCTTTACGCTGCCGTCTACAATTTTCGTAATGGAAAGCAAGTTCTCAACCAGTCCCGTCAGCCATTGTGCATCGTCATAAATGTCCGTAAAAATCTGTTTCCGTGTCTGCTCATCCAACACGTCATAGCTGTGCAGCAGCGTATCTGCGTTGCCGGAAATCGAGGTCAGTGGTGTCCTGAGATCATGAGAAATCGAACGCAAAAGATTGGCGCGAAGCTGTTCGTTCTTTGCAAGAACGGCAGCTTCTTCCTTTTCTCTGGCATTTCGCAGGTTATCCAGCGCCAGAGAGCACTCGCCGAGGATGGATAACAGAACGCTGGATGTAAATGCGTCAGGCTGCGTTTGCTTTTCCATCGGAATCCCGACAACACCGTAAATCTGCTGCCCGGTACGGATGGCAAGATACAGCCGTTTTGCCTTTGGAAAGTTTTGCGTCGTTGCTCCGGCGCGCTTGCGGTTTTGCCAGACCCATTGAACCACGTTCTGTTCCCGATCGGTATCTGGGATGCTGTATGGGCTACTTCCGTCAGCCGGATAAATGTTCCCATCCAGCAGAGCGTTGCCCTGTGCCGGGTAAATCAGAACGTCTCGCTGCATGAGCTTTTGTATCTGCGTCGCGGTCATCCGATAGACCTCCTCCGGCGTTTCCGCCTTTTGGAGCTGTCTGTTCATATCAAAAAGGAGCTTCGTGCGATAACCGTCCCGTGCGGATAGCTGTGCGTGGGCTTTGAGCTTGGCCGCAAGTGTACTTGTCAAAAGTGCAGCCGCGAACATGACGGCAAAGGTTATTGGGTATTTGCTGCCATAGGCTGCCAAAGACAGCCGGGGTTCCGTCAGAAAATAATTGAACAGGAGGACGCTCAAAAAAGCGGACAGCACACCGCAGGTATAGCCGCTGGTAAAAGTGGAAGTCAGAAGCACACCCAGCAGGTAAACCATGATGATATTGTCATTTGCAAAGCTGAGCCGCAGAAAGATCCATCCGATGACCGTCGTAACTGCCAGAATTCCGATGGTCAGAAGTAGTTCCCGGGCGGTCGGAAACGCCGGGCGGGTAGTAAGCGGCTGATTTCTGCGGCAGTTCTTATAGGCTTCCACATCCGGAATAATATAAATATCTACCTCCGGTGCAAGCGTAATGAGCTGTTCTGTCAGCGTCGATTCGCTCCAGAAATGCCGCCGCTGTACGCCGCTTCGCCCAATCACAATTTTGGTCACATCAGAGAGCCGCACATATTCCGCGATCTGTGTCGCCACATCTTCACCATGCGTTGTGACAATTTCTGCGCCAAGCTGCTGCCCCAGACGCATATTCGCCTGCAAACGGACGGTATCTTCCGCGTTCATATCAGCGTCTCCGGGGGTCTGCACGTAAAGTGCGGTAAGACTGGCGCAAAATGCCTGTGCCATTTTCCCTGCCATTCGTACAATGCGTTCATTGGATGGAGACGAGGACAGGCACACAAGAATATGTTCTTGTGGCATTTCGCTTCCTTTATTCTGCACATTTTCACCCCCTCTTAAACAATATTATAGCACCAAAATGTGGAGGTTTCTACTGCGCCCAATCGGATTTGTTGTCCGGAAAAGAAATTTGCTCTGAATCATAGATCACGATTTCTACATGGGCATGACTATTGTGAAACTGAGAAAATGTTTCCTCAAGTTCGTCAGGAGAAATATTTCCGACCAGATGCACGCACGGTTCAGCCTGCTGTTGTTCAGACGATTCTTTGATGCGCTTCTGATTTTCGTCCAGAAAGCGATCCAGCCGTTTCATCAAAAACCGGCCGAACAGGAACATTAGCGCCGTCCCAGCGATCAAAACGCTATCTTCCATATACCCTCACCGTCCATTCAGATTCGGAAGCACTTTTGCAGAGCTTTGTATTCGCCCAACGCTAAAATCGTTATTTCCCCGGACAGCACCGTATCCGGCGTAATGGAAGCGTCGATTTTTCCGGAATGTTTGATGCCGAGAATGTTAATGCCATACTTTCTGCGAATATCCAGTTCGCCAACACTTTTGCCGATCCACCCGGCCGGAACTTCTACTTCAAAAATGGCGTGCTGCTCGTCGATCTCTATGTAGTCGAAAATATGGTCGGCAGTGTATCGGATCGCTGCCCATTTTGCCACCTGTTTTTCCGGGTAGACTACCTGGTCGGCACCGTTGCGAAGCAGAAACTTTGCCTGCACATCACGCTCGGCACGCGACACTACGCACTTCGCCCCCAGCTCTTTCAGCAGCGAGGTGGTTTCCAGCGAGTTTTGAAAGTTCCCGCTGATGGTCACGATGCAGACATCAAAATTGCCGATGCCAAGAGAGCGAAGAAACTCCGCGTTTGTACTGTCGCCAATTTGTGCGTTGGTGACATATGGCAGCACATCATTGATTCGTTCCTCGTTTGTATCGATCGCCATGACCTGATGTCCCAGCTGAGAAAGCTGTATTGCAATATGCCGTCCGAAGCGGCCTGTGCCAATCAATAGAATATTTTTCATGTGAAAAGACTCCTTATCCAATCGTGATTTTTTCCTGCGGCAGCTTTGCATTCCCCACTTTTTTGCTGGAAAATGTCGCATAAATGAGGGTAAGACCGCCGACTCTGCCCAGATACATGAGCGTGATCAACACCATTTGCGATGGAATGTGCAGCTGCGGTGTAATACCAAGTGTCAATCCCACCGTCCCGACCGCCGATGCCGTTTCATACAGGCAGACAGACAACGGAAGATTCTCATATGCGCTGATAAAGACAGCACCGCCAAAGAACAGCATCAAGTACATCGTCAGAATGGTCGCGGCGGTCTTGACGGCGCTGCAATCGACTCTGCGTCCGAAAAATTGGGCACTATCGCGCTGGCGGAAGGTTGCAGTGGCATTGGCAAGCAGAACCGCCAGTGTCGTTGTTTTCATGCCGCCTGCTGTAGAACCTGGAGAACCGCCGATCAGCATCAAAAGGATTATTACGCCCTGTGATGCACCGGACATCGTGGAAAGATTTACCGTGTTGAAGCCCGCTGTCCTCGGCGTGACAGACTGAAAAAAGGATGCCAGCAGCCGGTTTCCGGCAGGAAGCGCGGAAAAGTCTGAAAAGAAGAAAAACATAGCAGGCAGAAAAATTAAAAAACCTGTCGTGACCAGAATCACCTTGCTCTGCATTCGGTAGCGATGAAACCGCCACTTGTTTTCAAAGATGTCATCCCACGTCAGAAATCCAATACCGCCGATCACGATCAGCAGCATAATCGTGATATTGATTACCGGGCTGTCCGCGTAGCCGGTAAGAGATGGATAGTGGTTGCTTTCTGTCCCAAGAATGTCAAACCCGGCGTTGCAAAAAGCGGATATGGAATGAAATACCGCCATCCAGATGCCGCGCCATCCATAGTCCCGGCAGAATACCGGCAGCACGGCAAGCGCTCCCAGCAGCTCAATCAGAAACGTCCCTCGCAGGATGAAGCGTGTCAGACGGACGATTCCGCCGACCTTTGGTGCTGAAATTGCATCCTGCATGGTGCTGCGCTGCATCAGAGAAATTTTTCGCCCGGACAATAGCGCAAACGATGCTGCTACGGTTACGACACCAAGACCACCAATTTGGATCAGTGTCAGAATAACCGCCTGCCCAAAGGTTGACCAGTAGCAGCCTGTATCCTGTACTACAAGCCCGGTCACGCAGACGGCAGAGGTCGCAGTAAACAGCGTTTCATTGAATGGAGTTACATTCTCTCCAGTCGTGGAGATCGGCAGCATCAGCAGTAGCGCTCCGAGTAGAATGACCCCGGCAAAACCCAATGTGATAATTTGAAAAGACGAAAGACGGCGCTTTCGTCGAATAAGCTCTTCCGGCATAAAGGCAGCTCCTTATTTTTGTGATGGTCATATTATACAGCTGGAGATTTTAAGAGCGGATAAGGGAGATTTAGCGATGTATTAAGATTGAATAAAGATGAGTAGGATGCTGGAAAATATGTGTTTTTGGTTGTATACTGTGTATGTGAATAAAATCGGGGGAGTAATTATTAGAAAAGTTCGCTCGGAATCGTCTGGAAAAATTTCGGGTAAACGGAGAGGAGAAAGAGAGGGTAGAAGTTTATGAAACTGGGATTTATTGGGACGGGAATCATTACGACGTCCGTCGTGACTGGATTCTGCGAGAGCGGAATGGAGAATCTGCAGATCGTTGTATCGCCGAGAAATAAAGAACGGGCGCAGATGCTGCATGAAAAATACCCGGAGATCGTGTCGGTCGCGGCGGATAACCAGGAAGTTGTGGACCGGTCGGACTGGGTCTTTGCGGCGCTCCTTCCGAAGGCGGCGGAAGATATCTTAAAACCGCTTCATATCGGACCGGAGAAGAAGTTTATCAATCTGGTTGCAACGCTGAGCTTAAAGCGCATCGAGGAAATGTTTGGATCGAGAGAGATTCTGGCGGATGTTGTGCCTCTGACCTTCGCGGCGAACCGCTTCGGACCGGTGGTGATTTACCCGGATATCCCGGAGGTAGTCGATCTGATGAGTCACGTCGGCAAGCCGGTTCCGGTCGATACGCCGAAGCAGATCGCGATCCTTAGGAGCACGACGGGCCTGATGAGCGCTTACTATATGCTTCTGACCGTCATTATCCAGTGGTGTGAGAGAAACGGGCTGGATGAGCCGTCCGCACGGGCATACATCACCGAATTTACTGGGGCGCTGTCCCGCAAGGCAGCGACGTGGGACGGGGATCTGGAAGACCTTGCCAGAGAAATGACACCGGGAGGACTGAACTGGATGGCGCTGACGCATCTGGAGGAAAAGGATGCGTATACGCCTTGGACGGAGATTCTGGGGCCGATTTTGGAGAAGGTTATAAAAGAATAGAGTCGAGGTGGAAAAACTCGGGGCGCACATTTCTCACGCCCCGAGTTTTTCTTTTAATTAAAGTGTGAGTATTCTAAAAAAGTAGTTGCTTTTTTTAAGAAGGAATGATAGTATATAGAAAACACTTTAGTACGCTACCATGATAGCAAGATAAACAAAAGTGATGGGAGCTATAACGGCAGGATATAGACGAGCGGGTGATTGTCCGGCAGATTTTGTTGAGCCGGGGCGGTTGCGGCGGCAGTTGAGAGGAGATAGAGCATGAATTTAGAGATTCAGAGCCTTCGGAGGGCGGAGGCGGCGACGCTTCGCCTGAGAGGTCTTTATGAGAGCTATGGATACCGCAAGTACCGGATGGGGCGGTTTGAGGAATATAGTTTGTATGCAGCGAATAAAAGTTTCCTGCTGGGGGAAAATGTGCCGACATTTACGGATCTGGACGGACGCCTGATGGCTCTCAAGCCGGACGTGACGCTGAGCATCGCGAAGAACACCAAGGCAGATAAAAATACGTGCGAGAAGGTCTATTATCTGGAGAGTGTGTATCGTGAGAGCAAGGAAAGCCACACTTACAAAGAGATCAGCCAGATGGGACTGGAGTGCATGGGCGGCGTGGATGACTGCGTGATCGCGGAGGTGCTGGCGCTGGCGCTCAAGAGTCTGGCGGATTTTGAGACGGACTATGTGCTCAAGATTTCCAACATGGATTTCGTGGTGGGACTGATGGAAGAGCTTCCGGTCAATGCCGATCAGAAAGATATCATTTTAGGGCTGATCCGGACGAAAAACCGCAGCGGACTGGAAAAACTGTGCGCGGATCTGGCACTGCCGGAGGGCGATACAGAGAAATTGATGAAGGTTTCCGGGCTGTACGGAGAGTTTGGGCGGGTGCTGGCAGAGGCAGGTGCGATCGCGGATACGCCGAAAATGAAAGAGGCGGTTGCCCTGTTATCCCGCCTGTATGAGGTTCTGGAGGCGATGGGACTGGGCGGACAGCTTGACAAGGTGCGGCTGGACTTCTCGATGATCAATGACATTGAATATTATAACGGTATTATTTTTCAGGGATTCTTAGATGGTCTGGCACGCCAGGTGCTTTCCGGCGGTCAGTACGACGGCATGATGGCAAAATTAGGAAAGAAAGCCGATGCGATCGGATTTGCCATCTATTTAAAAGAGCTGGAACGCCTGCCGGAAAAGAGCATCCGCTACGATGTCGATGCGCTGGTACTCTATGAGCCGGATGTCGATGTAGTGCGCCTGTGCCAGGCGGTTGAAAGCCTGCGCCGTCAGGGACTGCGTGTGCGGGTGGAGAAAGCTGTGCCGGAGGATCTGCGTTACTGCTATCTGTACCGGTATGACGGACGTCTTTCCCTGGAAGAGGACCGGGAAACTGCCTTTCAGGAGAATGGAAAGGAGGGCGCGAGATGTTAAACATAGCACTGCCGAAGGGAAGACTGGGCGATCAGGTGTATGAGCTTCTGGCGTCGGTCGGATATGACTGCAAGAGTATTTACGACGAAAATAGAAAACTGGTGTTTGAGAACCCACAGACGGGTGTCCGCTACCTGCTCGTAAAGCCGAGTGATGTGGCAATCTACGTCGAGCACCATGCGGCAGACGTCGGAATCGTCGGAAAAGACATTCTGATGGAGAGCAACCCGGATGTATACGAGCTTCTCGATCTGGGACTTGGAAAATGCCGGATGTGCGTGGCTGGAAAAGAGGATTACGTCGAGGACAAAGACCGACCGGTGCGCGTGGCAACGAAATTTACGAATATTGCGAAAGAGCATTACGCGAAGCTGGGACGCGATATTGATATTATCAAATTAAACGGAAGCATTGAGCTGGCGCCGATTCTGGGACTTTCGGACGTCATCGTGGATATTGTAGAGTCGGGCAGCACGATCTGTGAAAATCACCTGAAAGTGCTGGAAGAGTTCCTGCCGATCAGCGCCCGTTTCATCGCCAACAAGAGCAGCTTTGAGTTTAAAAACAAGCAGATCACCGAGATGGCGGAGAAGCTGAAGGGCGCGGTGGAAGCACACCAGAAGAAAAAGGAACAGGAAAAGAAAGAAAAAGAAGCAAAAGAGAAAGCGGAGAAAGAAACCGCAGCAGAAGATAAAAAGGAGGCGTAGGCAGATATGAGCCGTTTTTTGAGCAAAGCAAGCGAATCACTTCTTCCGTATACACCGGGTGAGCAGCCGCAGGGGCGGAAATTTATCAAGCTGAACACAAACGAATGCCCGTATCCGCCAAGCCCGAAGGTTGCGGAGGCGATTCTGGCAGGGTATGAGGAAAATTCTTCTAAAATTATGCCGCTGGAACTTGCAAATTTACGCCTTTATTCGGATCCGGAAGAGCGCGTCCTTATCGAGGCGATCGCCGATCACTACGGCGTGGGAACAAACCAGGTCATCGCGGGCAATGGTTCCGACGAGATTTTAGGTTTTGCATTCCGGGCATTCTGCGACCAGAATGCGCCGCTTCAGTTCGCGGATCTGACGTATGGCTTTTATCCGGCACTCTGCGGGCTCTATGGAATCCCGTTCAAGGTAGTTCCGCTGGAGGAAGATTTTACCTTAAATATCGAACCGTATAAAAATTGCGGAAATAATGTGATCATCGCCAATCCAAACGCTCCGACAGGCATGAACCTGCCGCTTTCTGCGATTGAGGAAGTAGCGGCGTCCAACCCGGATCGCGTTGTGATGGTGGATGAGGCGTATGTGGATTTCGGCGGCGAATCGTGTGTATCACTGCTTCCGAAATACGAAAATCTGGTGATTATCCAGACCTTTTCCAAATCCCGCAGCTTAGCCGGCGCGCGCGTCGGATTTGCGATCGCAAGCCCGGAACTTATCGCCGACATGAACCGGATCAAATACAGTTTTAACCCGTACAACGTCAACCGCCTGTCGATTCTGGCTGGCGCGGCGGCGATGCGCGACTGGGACTACACGAAAGAATGTACCGGGCGCATCTGCAAAACGCGTGAAAAAACGACCGAGGCGCTCCGGGCACTTGGATTTACTGTGCTGGATTCGAAGACCAACTTCATTTTTGCCAAGAGCGGCGATATGCCGGGAAAAGTCTATTTTGATGGACTGCGCGAGGCAGGAATCCTGGTAAGACGCTGGGACAGCGAGCGGATCAAAGATTACGTCCGCATTTCCATCGGATCCGAGGAAGAGATGGAAACGTTTGTTGAGGAGACGAAGAAACTGGTGAAAGCGGCGAGAAGTGCAGTTGTAAGATAGGCTAGAATTCAATAGGTTCACGCATTTACTGTGGGAACCGTATGAAAATGCTGGCAGCATGGTTTTTGTAGATGGGGCAGCTGTGAATAAGAAAGGAAGGCTGGCAGAAATGTCAAGAGAACGCAAGATTTCATTAGAACGAAACACGGCAGAGACGAAAATCAGCCTGTCGATTGATTTAGATGGAACGGGAAAATATCAGGTCGATACGGGCTGCGGATTTTTAAACCATATGCTGGAGCTCTTTGCCAGACATGGACGGTTTGACCTCACATTGAAATGTGACGGAGATACGCAGGTCGATTACCATCATACGACAGAGGACATCGGAATCGCCATGGGACAGGCAATTTTAGAGGCGCTGGGTGATAAAAAGGGCATCCGCCGTTATGGCAGTTTCCTGCTTCCGATGGATGAAACACTGGTAATGACGGCGCTCGATTTAAGCGGACGTTCCTATCTGGTCATGGATGTGGAGATTCCGACCGAAAAAGTGGGCGATTTTGATACCGAGCTTGTAAAGGAATTTATGATTGCACTGTCCTCCAACAGCCGGATGACGCTGCATTTTAAAATGTTCCACGGCGAAAACAGCCACCATATCATCGAGGCGATGTTCAAGGGACTGGGACGCGCGCTCGGCGAGGCGGTGTCGATTGACGAGAGGTACCGGGACGAGATTCCATCGACAAAAGGGGTATTATGATCTAAGATAAAAGTAAGTATAACAAATCTATTTAATAGGTTTATAATGATTCAGCGGGGTCCTGCGTTGACTGCGGGAACATACATGAATTGATATAGGAGGCTGCAAATGATAACAATTATTGACTACGGCGTGGGAAACCTATTTTCCCTCAGTTCCTCCCTCAGTTACCTGGGACTGGAAAATAAAGTCAGCCGCGATCCGGAAGATTTAAGAAAAGCGGATCACATCATTTTACCGGGCGTCGGCGCGTATGGCGATGCGATTGCGAAACTGCGCGGATCCGGAATGGCAGAGCCGCTGCTGGATGAAGCAAAAGCAGGCAAACCGATCATGGGAATCTGCCTCGGAATGCAGCTTCTCTTTGATAAAAGCTATGAATACGGCGAGCATCAGGGTCTGGGACTGATTCCGGGCGTGATGGCAGACTTAAAAGAAGACATTCCGGCAAACCTAAAAGTGCCGCACATGGGCTGGAACAGCCTGCATCTGACGGAAAAAGGAAAGGAGCATCCACTGTTTAAATACAGCAAAGAGGGCGATTACGTCTACTTTGTCCACAGCTTCTATGGAAAAGATTGTGATGAGAGTCTGCTGGCAACCTCGGAGTACGGCATTCCGGTCACGGCGTCCGCGGCAAATGAAAATGTCATGGGCTGCCAATTCCATCCGGAGAAGAGCGGGGAAGTGGGACTGCGGATTCTGAAGGCGTTTTCGGAGATATAATTAATAGAAAAACAAGAAAGGTAACTGTTTTTTCAGGCTTGTAGATTGGATTTAAACAGTTATGGAGAGGAAACGGACATGGAGCTATTTCCAGCGATTGATTTGCGGGACGGCAAGGCGGTGCGCCTGGTGCAGGGCGATTATAACCAGATGACAGTATTCAGCGACCGGCCGGAAGAGGTGGCGCTGGGATTCAAGGAGCAGGGCGCGAAAAACCTGCATGTGGTCGATCTGGACGGCGCGAAAGACGCGGCGCTGGCAAATTTTGACACGATAGAGAAGCTGATTAAGACAACGGGATTATTTGTAGAAGTCGGCGGCGGCATCCGCAACGAGGCATCCATCGACAAATACCTGTCGCTCGGAGCTGGACGCGTGATTCTCGGCACGGTGGCGGTCACAAATTATCCATTTGTCGAAGAAATGGTCCGCAAATACGGCGATAAAATTGCAGTCGGTGTGGACGCGAAGGACGGTTTTGTGGCGACTCACGGGTGGCTTGAGACGAGCGAGGTAAGAGGCGTTGACTTCTGCCGCCGCCTGCGCGATACGGGAGTGAAAACGGTCATTTACACCGATATTTCCCGCGATGGAAAGATGCAGGGAACGAACCTGGAGCTTTATAAAGAATTATCGCAGATTGAAGGGCTGGATATCGTGGCGTCCGGTGGAATCAGCAGCCTCAAGGAGATTGAGATCTTGAAAAATGAGGTGTATGGTGCGATTTTAGGAAAAGCGCTGTATCTGGGTGCGATTGATTTAAAGGAAGCACTGAAATATTCCGTTTAGGAGAAGCGCCGTATAAAAAGCGGCAAAAAAATCATTCGAATCATTCGAATCGTTCGAATGAATAATCAGAAAAAGAAATCAGGAGGGAACGGCATGATTTCAAAACGTATTATTCCGTGTCTGGATGTAAAGAACGGGCGTGTCGTGAAAGGCGTCAACTTCGAGGGAATCCAGGATGTGGCGGATCCGGTCGAGATGGCAGAATTTTACAACCAGAGCGGCGCGGATGAGCTGGTATTTTATGATATTACGGCAAGTGTAGAAGGAAGAAAAATCTTTACCGACATCCTGACTGAGGCGGCAAAACGGGTTTTCATCCCGCTGACGGTCGGCGGCGGCATCAGCACGCTGGATGATTTCGACCGCGTTTTAAAATGCGGCGCGGACAAGGTCAGCGTCAACAGCGGCGCGATCAAAAATCCGGAGCTTATTACCGAGGCGGCACACCGCTACGGCGATCAGTGTGTGGTGCTTTCGATGGATGTTAAACGTGTTGGAGACGAATACCACGTATTTAAGCAGGGCGGGCGTGTCGATACAGGCATTGATGCGCTGGAATGGGCAGAATCCGGCGTCAGACGCGGCGCAGGCGAGCTGGTGGTCAACAGTATCGATACGGACGGTGTGAAGCAGGGATTTGACATTCCGATGCTTTTGGAGATCGCGAAGCGTGTCGATGTGCCGATTATTGCATCGGGAGGCGCGGGAAAGAAAGAAGACTTTTTAGACCTCTTCCAGTATCCGCAGATCGACGCGGGACTGGCGGCGAGTATTTTCCACCGGAAAGAAGTGAATATTAAAGAATTGAAACAGTATCTGGCGGAGAATGGGGTGGAGATGCGGTTGATCTAATCGCATGGAGTAAAAGTTAGAGGGCGGTGCTTTTTCGTGAAAGGGACGGAAAACAGGCATCCAGAAACTTCCGAAAAACGCTTGCGCTCTTGCGCCTACGCAGCGGTGCTAAGTTCGAAAAGACCTCACTAAGCACCGGCGTATGCGATGTTTTCTACAGTTTTTGGACGCCTGTTTTCCTGAGGATTTCGGAGGAGAGCGTCGGCGCTGCGCTGGACGCGGGGAATGTATATAAAAAATTTTAGTGGTAAGGTAGGATGAGAGTATGAGTGAGAATATCAACGAGATTGCAGGCGTAGAGCCGTCGTTTAAGATGGATGAGTTAAAGTTTAATGAGAAAGGTCTGATTCCGGCGATTGTGCAGGATCATTATAGTAAGAAGGTTCTGATGATGGCTTGGATGAATAAGGAGAGTCTGGAGATCAGCCTTCGCGAGAAGAAGACTTGTTTTTACAGCCGCAGCCGTCAGGAGCTTTGGAGAAAGGGCGAGACGAGCGGGAATGTGCAGCATATTTCCAGTATTTATGCGGATTGTGACAAGGATACTTTGATTGTCGAGGTTGTCAAGGAAGGTCCGGCGTGTCATACGGGCGCGGAGAGCTGCTTTTTTGAGCCGGTTTACCAGAACGAGGAGATCACACCATTTTCCTATGAGGGACTTTACGACCTTATTATGGGACGTAAGACGAACCCGAAGGAAGGAAGCTACACCACCTACCTGTTCGACAAGGGCTTGGACAAGATCCTGAAAAAGGTCGGCGAGGAGTGTACCGAGGTTATCATCGCGGCAGCGAAGAAAGACAAGGACGAAACGATCTACGAGCTGGCAGACCTGTGTTACCATGCCATGGTTCTGATGGCAGACGCGGGCATCAGCGTAGAGGATGTGACGAAAGAGCTGGCGAAGCGGCATGTGGTGGATCATAAGGTGAAGCAGGAGTATATGCGGTAGAGCGGGCGAAATTAGAACGATTGAAATTGAAAAAGGTTAGAGGGAAAGCCATGCAGAGGTTCACAGATAGCTGCATGGTTTCCTTTTTTTATTATGAGAGTTTATAACTGTTCACAGGTAGGAATTTTCTGAACTGAAAATTCCGTACGATACAGTTCTGGTTGCAGACTTTGCTTAAGATGTGATATTCAGAAATTCTTACTTGAGTAAGAAAGAATAACCTTTGAGCGAAAGATGGAAGGATGGAAAGATTATGTCAAAAAGATGATGTTAGAACAATAAAATTACGAAAAATCCGTAAAAACATTGACATAAAAATCAAGAATTCGTATATTATATAAAAAGGAGGTACAAAAATATGTTGGTCCAATTTAAAATGAAAAATGTTCTTTCCTTTAAAGAAGAAACGATTTTTGATATGACAGCAATCAGCGCTTATAAGGAACATCCATCGAACCTGATTGATATAGATAAAAAAGAAAAATTTCTGCGGGTAGCGGCTATTTATGGTGCGAATGCCAGCGGAAAGTCCAATTTCGTGTGGGCCCTGAAGCTTTTTAGGCGAATTGTTTCCCAGTCGTTGAACAATGTTGATGATGAAACAGAGTCGGTACTCAAAAAATACAGCAGACCATTTTCTTTTGAAGAAAATAAGGGAAATTCAGAGTTTGAAATTGTACTGATTTTGGGGGATGAGGAGTATCAGTATGGTTTTGAGTATAATTCTGAGAAAATTGTGACGGAATGGCTGTACAGAAAGAACCTAAAGGCAAACCGAAAAGCGATGATTTTTGAGAGAGCGATGCAGGAAGTGAATCTTGGGGCTTCTGTCAGAAAAAAATGTGAGGCTTATAAAGAACAAATTCCGTCGGAGACACTTGTGTTATCCTTCTTTAATAAACTTAATTTAAAAACAGATATTTTTAAAACCGTATATTCAGGGATTATGGATATTTTAGTTTTTACATCGGATGATTGTGAAAATACGAACTTCCTGGATGCCATCCTGCCTAGAATTATTGATAACGAAAAAGAAAAATTATTGGAGTTTCTCGCTGCAATTGATATTGGAATAAAGGATATTACGTATAAGAAAAAAGAAAAAGAAACGCTATTTTTTACATTTCATAAGGGAGAAGATGGGGAATTATATCCTTTAAATTTATACGATGAGTCAGAAGGTACAATCAAAAGTATCATGCTTTATATTCATGCTCATATGGCGATTATCAGCAATTATGTACTGGTGATGGATGAATTAAATGTAAAATTACATCCACTGCTGTTGAAATTTTTTATCGACTTATTCTATAATAACGACTCAATGGCTCAGTTGATTTATACCACACATGATACGACATTAATGGATAAGAAATTCTTTCGAAGAGATCAGATTTGGTTTGTACAAAAAGATGAGCTGGGACACTCGGAGTTGTGTGCGCTTTCGGATTTTAAGGTACGTTCCGATGCGTCATTTGAAAAGGATTATCTGGCGGGGGTATATGGAGGAATTCCATTTCTTAAGGAGTTTTCTTTGAAAGAAGGTGAGTAGGTGTGGGAACGGATGATTTATTTAAGAAACGCAGGGCAGAGCGACAAAAGAGAAAGCATGAATTTAAATCGGTTAATACAAATTCGTTTTTAATTGTTACAGAAGGTGAAAAAACAGAGCCACTTTATTTTAAAGGCTTGCAAAAGAAAATTAACGAAAAAGTAAATGGTCGAATTGATATCGTCGAAAGTCCGGTTATAGATATATTCGGACAAGGGTGCAGCACCAGTCGGTTGATAGAAGCAACTGAAGAGATAGTAAAAGATTCAAAGGTGTTTTATCAGAATATATGGGTGGTTTTTGATAAAGACGATTTTAAAGATTTTGATGAGGCAATCCGGCTGGGAAAAGAAAAGGGATATAAAATTGCTTGGAGCAATCAGTCATTCGAATATTGGCTTTATTTACATTTCAATTATGCGGATACTGCGCTTCATAGGGATGATTGGTGTGAAAAACTCAATGAGATATTCAAGCAATATAATTTGGGGGATGGAACCTACCATAAAAATTGTGAAGAGATTTTCGATTTAGTAAATCAATATGACGGCGTCAATATAGCGATCAAAAATGCTAAGAGACGTATGGATGGATTTCGTGAGGGGAAAGATGTGCCATCAGAGTATGATCCGGGGACGACGGTGTATAAGGTGGTTGAGGAGTTGATGGGGTATTTGGAGGAGTGAGGGACAAGCTGTGTGCCGACTGTGTGATAGCAATTGCATTGCGTTGTATGACGAAATAAACACGATATGAGGGTGATTTCCTTGTGTTTTCTGTATGGAAATGTTACAATCAAAACGGAGAGCATTTCATTTTACAGTTACAAGGGGGAGTTATTATGAAACGTTTTAAAAAGTTTGGAACCGCGCTTTTATCCTGCATGATGCTGACGGCATCGTTCGCGACTGTCTCAAACATGACGATGATTACAGTTGAGGCGCATCCGGGACGGACGGATGCACAGGGCGGACATCATGACTACAAGAATAAGAGCGGTCTGGGAAGTTATCATTATCATTGTGGCGACCATGAGGCACATCTTCATCCAAATGGAGTCTGCCCGTATAAGAATGGGGCAGTTTCGAATGAAAATACGTCCGGTCAGACGCAGACGCAGACTCAGACACAGTCCGCAGGTAATCAGAATCAGGTAACGGAACAGATGAACACGTATCAGCCGGTGTTTGATGCAAATTATTATTATATGAATAATCCAGATTTGCAGTCGGTCGTTGGCTCTGATTCGCAGAAGTTATTTGAGCATTTCTATACGTGCGGTATGGCAGAAGGACGTAGGGCATCGGAGAACTTCGATGTTAGTGTGTATAAGGCAAATAACCCGGATCTGGTGGCAGTGTTTGGAGATGATTTGAAGGCTTACTATACACATTATGTGCAGAGTGGGCAGTTGGAAAACCGGGTTTGCAAATAAAAATAGGTGATGGAAGAGAAAACCATGCATTAGTCTCACAAAGACAATTGCATGGTTTTTTCTCGCCTCATCCTTCTAAATCAACTCCCGCAAGAAAAAAGCAATCTGCGATCCCCGATTTACCATATACTCCAGCACCGTCTGAGTCTTCATAGCCAGTTCCACATCGTTCCTGAAATCCATGCGATGGCGTGATACAAAAAGACCGACGTACTCTTCCATATAATACAAGGTTTGCTGATAAAGCGGTAACTGGCAGTCAGGATCACGCGTGACCAATTTATACATCCAATCAATTCCGTTCTCAATATAAGGTTCCCGCCCAACGGTATAGAGCAGCCGGGAAATCGCGTAGAACAAGGCTTTGGGACTTCCCGATTTGTCGATAAAATCGTCAAAGAAAGCCGCTTTTTCTTCTGGAAGGAAGGCGCATCGGTGAACGCCGGATCTCCAGGGAGAATTGCCAAATAAATAGCTGATAATCACTTTATCCAGTCCATAAGGATGGCGGTCATCAAAAGAACCCTGTGGTTTGCTGCTTAATGCAAGAAGGTAAGGTTTCAGTAATTCCCATACATTCCAGAAAGTATCTGTTTTCCCGTTGATATCCTGTATCCGGATGAGCTCGGTGAGCAGATATCCTGAGTTATCATTTCGAGTCAAATCTGCATATTGGAAAAATGCATCGATCAGACCTGCTTGTTCTGCCTGTTCACAATGAAGCAGAACATCTGCCAGCCAGGAAACATAGTTTATTGTATATTCAGAAAGTTCCCTGCGTTCGGCGCGTAAATCCCTGTTATCTGTAAAAACAAGTTCCATGACAAGAGCTTTCGTTGCGTCCGCGAATTTAAATGCCTCTGCTGCTTGGGGAGAGACCAAGGAAAGAAGCGTGAAAATCGTCATATTCTGGAGCTTGGAAAAATCAAGGTCGGTTATATCAACTGAGTCTTTCGTGAGCGCACGGGCAATTACACCCTCATTCTGTTTGAAAAAGTCATCGCTGGAAAAAGACTCATTTTTCAAAAGCGCGTCTTCATATGAATCGGCGAGGAGTGAAAACAGATATAGGAAACGCCACGCAGCATTCTGGCTGTGCGCCCAGATGGTTGACGCGATTCCGTTCGCGATACGGCTGTTGTAACTCCAGTCATTCAGTGCCAGTTTAAGAAGCAGGTACAGAGGATTTCCGTCATTTGCAGCTTTTATATTATCTTCATTGCTTAAAAGAACCAGTCCAACGGCAACCGCATCGATCCCATTGCCAGCCTGAACAATTTCAAAGTGAGAAGCGTGTGCAAATAAATCGCCAATAGAGAAAATGATACATTCGCATAATGTCCGATCTTCATGTGACAATGTTTCCTTAAAATCCCGAAGTAAAACAGCACTGGTGTAAGATGCGATCGCGGTAAAGCGGTGCACGATCACAGATATATCGTCGGAAGAGAGTTCCTCATTGCGAACTTCAGCGTCCATATATGCCCAGATTTCGTTCAACTCTGAGCAAATGGTGCGGACATTCTCATACTTTTTATATTCTCGGAATTTAACATCATGGTGGAATTTATAATCGCTCCATAACTGTAAATCCATATATTTCAGATGAGGTTCATAGGCGGCAGCGCTCTTCTGGCTTAATGCTTTCATGTCTTCTGTAAAATCAGGGAGAACCGTACAGAGTGTCTGCCCGTGCTCATTTTCCCGAACATCAACAATTTCCTGATAACGTCTTAAATCCATCCGGTAATAGGCAAATTTGTTATTGGATGACCAGGTATCGATATCGGCAGCCGCCCGGTCAATCGCCTGATACAGCGTTTGCTTCCGCAAGTCGAAGGCTTCTTTTGATAGACCGCTGGCGTTGGTTTGATACGATAAAATAACCTCTTCCAGCCGCTTTTTTCTGAAGGAAAGGCGGTTACTCTCCAGCCGTTCTTTTTCAAGAAGATCTTTTCCCGACAACAAAAAGGAAGCCGAAGATTCGGCAGTAAAGCGGTACGAATCCAGATGAAACAGCTCTTTTGTGCGCAGAAGATCGCAGACAATCTCGAATAGTTTATCTGGATAAGCTTCCGCGGCGCTGACGATCACGGAAGTCAACATAACATTGCGGGACTTTTGCAGGATATAGCGGCAATAATTAACAACAATATGAGTTTCTGAATGCTCGATAACCATAAGAAGCCATTTTTCAAACCCCATCAAGAGACTAATCAGAAGATTTGGACTAACCGAAGTTCCGCGGTACATTTTCCAGAGTCGGTCAGATGCAATTTGTTCTACAGGTGTATCGTTTACATAAATAGTAATGTTTGTACATTCCCCATAATCCTCATTTAAAGATGAATGTGCGTAGGAATTACCAGCTTGATTGCAAAAATCAATTAACCAATCAGTTACAAGATTTTGTTCGGCTTGCAGCAATGGGATAATTGGTGTTGCATAAGCGCTTGCGGTTTGATACCAAAAGTCCAGATGAGGATTTAAACCGAAATCTTCTTCAACATCAGGATGGGCGTAATGGGTACGAAGAGTCATATTGGAGCGAACCCACAATTTTGCCATCAGATGAAGCGTGATTTCAGGCATTGCAGCTGGAACCATTCCATAATGATAAATATCCGATACAGCACATTTTGCCAGGTCCGTATACATACGGGGAAGAGGATGATGATTTTCATCGCCTTTTTTTTCATCTATTACCATTTGAAAAAGGAATTTTAAGGGTTCCTGAATCATCCATGCAGAATTTACCAATACATCCTGCAGCTTTTCTGCCTGCCCTTTTTCAAAGGTATACCGCAGATCCTTGTCATTGGCTATTTTTTGAAACAAAAATACTCCGATTTCTCCCGCCATGCGGGTATTTTCTGATTTGGCATGATCTAGGTGTTTGGTCCAGGAATCCAGTACCTCAATGATGGTGGAAATCAGACGTTCATCCCAGAGGATTGTCTCTTTCTGCTCTAACAAAAAAGCAAACAAAGCCTGCCAGGCATAGCCGGACGGCTTGGAAAGGCGAAACGGAATCAGATTTCCAGTACTCCAGTATTGTTCCCAGTTCTCTGCGGCGCGGCAGCAGGTGTTGATTAAAATGGCAAGTTTTCGTAACAGCTCATAGTTGTTTGCAGCCATCTTTTGTGTCAGCTTTTGATAAACTTCTTTTAAAGATTCCGTGCTGATAACCGTTAAGAGAATCTCATCTTTCCATATCCGCTCTACCTGTTCGCAGTCGAGAAGGTGGAAAATAAGCTCCTGATGGGTTGGAACAGCGGCAAAATCAGCCAGCCATCCGCGAAATAGCTTTCGGATGCGGAGAGAAGGGTGGAAATCGGCAAAAAACTGCTCATTCAGGGTATCATGCCGGTAGCGTTCAGTAAAAATATGACCGACAACCAACTCTTCAAATACATCATGGCTGTGCAAATATCTTCTGGCATCGTCGCTCTGGAACAGCACACCACTTTTCTCCAGCTCAGAAAGTGCCTCGGAATCATCCTCTGCGAGAATCTCATAATAATAAATCTCATTTTGAAGCATTTTCGTGGTCAAAGAAATAAGAGCCGTTTCCCTTCTGGTTGGCAGATTGTCTTTCCGCTTCCGGTTGTTACGGATGATATCATTCCAGATCTTTTCCTCGAATGCCTCACGGTTCAAAGAACGCATCGATTCATCCTCGAGGTTTCCCAGAGCCAGATATAAGCCCAGATAGAAAGGCGCACAGAGCAGATCCAGCAGCCGCTTGTCCTGTGGCAGCTGAAAACCATAGGTATGGGATAAAGTGGACAGTTTATCAGAGTCAACCGGTTCGATATGATAGGTCTGAACCTTGCTGCCGTGTAATAGGGAGTTTTGAAAAGAATCCCGGTACGCGGTTCGGAGTGTCAGAATGATTTTCCATCCAGCCGCCATAAAGCGGTTCAGGATATCCTCAAACGTTTCCTGATATTCACAAATAAAAAACTTTTCGGCTGCATCGATATAGAGCACACGTGTGTCAGCCATTTTGTATACATCGATCACTTCATCCAAATTTAATTCGCCATAAGGGGTTAAAAAATTTAGGATATCATTCACATCCAGATCGGTACTTTTAAAAGCGAGGAATGCGCAGTCATTTGTAAGTCCATCCGTAAGTTGTTTTACCAGAGCCGATTTTCCGGAACCGGCAGCTCCGTCAATGAGCAAAATGACCGCATCAGAATTTAGAAACGAGTTAAGGTCTAGTTGGATATGTTCCAGAGTAATATCGTTTTCTCTATATCTTACGCTGGTGTGAATGTGATCAAATATCTCTCTTTTATGTTTTACAAGATTTTCACAGCAGGTCTGTACGGCAGAGTCCACCTGAAAAAACACATTGCGGCAAATGGTAAGCTGATTATCCTGCATCAGCTGCGCTTCCAGGTTGCTGGGAACCCGCCAGACAAGCTCAATGCCAAGCTCTTCAGCGACTGCTTCCACCTTTTTCTGATAGGAGGGCATGATATCGTCCGTTTTAGAACTGGGAGAAAACTCACGGCTGATATAAAAATAAAGCGTTGTAATACCTGGATATCTCTGTACGGCTCCCTTGACAGCACCGATCAGTTCCTGTTCTTTGGAAGACATGGTAACACTGTCCGCATAGTATTTCGACTGGAAGCCAATATAGCGATCGCCCACATGAATGGGATTTGTTTCAATATGGGGCTGGTTGAAGTAGCGGAAAATACCGTAGGGCTGCTGGAATTCATGGCAGAAGAGATAGTAGGTGAGGGATTCGAAGGCGTGTTGGGGATTGGTGGAGTATTTGTAGTTAAATGCGGTCCAGTTGACGGATGTTTGTGGGATCATGGGTGAGAGCCTCCTTTGGGTGGTGTGATAAGGGTATTGTAGCATAGGGAGAGGGGGAGGGGAAGGGGAATGGTTGAATCAATAATAGAGAGCGGTGTTTTGGCTTTGGATGAAGCACCGATTGCTTTGCCTTCTTTCAAATTTTTACAGTTACTGACAAAGGCAAGGAATTCTTCATGAGGAAAAATGAATTTCTATGTTGCTGATATATGCTGTTTATTGTATTGTAGAATTGTAGTATTACAGAGAATAAGTATAGTCAATATTAGCGGCCGTAAATAATAATTATACGGGAATCCACGAGGTGCCTGACAGCTAAATTTGAATAGTATGCAGATTGAATTAAGAATGGAAAGACATGGAGAAGGAACGGCTTATGAGTGAATGGAATAGAATGCGTAAACAAAATAGGAACCTTGAGAGTATGATATTGATAATCATAGCAGCCTGTTTTTTGTTGGGTGGATGGTGTGACTGGAATGCGCTTGTAAAAGAAAAAGCCTGGATTTTTATAAATGATATAGATGCATTTTCGTTAACTATATTACAGATACAGGCATCTACGGCAACCTTGATAATTGCAATAATTGCATTAATAACAGGAAATATTTCTGATTCGTATATGGGAGTATCCGTAAGTGATTTTTATTTAAACATAAAACCGTGGAAATTGAAGCAAAAAATGCTTATTTTCATGCTGCTTGGATTTGAATTGATAGGAGCACTTTTTCATGTGCTCAAACTGTATAACTGTGTATTTGGCGTCTTTGTGGCTACGTTAGCAGTAATATTATTATCTATACTAGAAATGTACTCTGCCTTTGAGGGAAGAAATAAACAGAATCAGGATATAGAAGCATATATCAACTATGTGTTGGATAGCGATACAAAGATAGATTGTAAATTAGATGTATATCAAAAGTTTGTTCTTGATTGGAAGAGGGAGTTAGATTCCCAGGATAAACAAAGTTATGAAAAGTATTATGAAATCTTTAAAAGATGCATGTTGGTTTTGTGGGACTGTGGAATGGATAAATGCATGTCAGCAATAGAGCAGCAGTCTTATAATATGGCATATAGTCTTCTGGGGTCAGAGAAGGTGCTTGTTAAAGAAAGAGGAATTGAGTTTATACAAGATGTGTATGATATACTTTGGGGATGTATTTATAAATGTAACGTAAAGAATCAAGGCTTTTCGGGAAAATATAGAAAAGAATTCTCGCTATTTTCACAAATAGGTGCCGATTTAATGCAAAATATGGATGAGCTGAGCATTGAAAGTGTTGAAAGAAGAATGATGTTCGGTCATTTTACAGATACAGTACAAAGAGTTGCACTATGGCTTGGGAATAAAGAAGAGAATAAGGATTGTGAGAATGAAACCAAGAACAAGCGGTTAGAATATAAGTTTTCTAGTGAGATTATAGAGTTGAATTCCTTTGCCAGATATGTGGGATATTATTTGGGGAAGCAGCAAAACAAAAATAATACTGTGAATTATCGTTTGTGGTCGGTGGATTTAAAATACAGGAATCTTTTTTCTGCATATAACATTCCAGAAGAACGACAGGAGATTTACTTAAAATCAAAGCTTTCGATATATTTTGGATATTGTTATGGAATGCTGGTGAATGGACAGGAGGAGGTTGTAAAACAAGGTTTATATCTTCAGGGGATGAAACAAGTTCTTACGTCGAATAAATACCAGTTTCTGCTTTATCTGACGGTACATTGCTATGTATATTACTTGGCAGTACGAGAAAATGATGATTGTGTTACGGAAAAAATCAGACATTCAGCAAGGAATATTTGGGAAGATCCGAAGATAAAAGATGCATTCCTAGACTATTTGAATATTCTTGCTGAAAATTCACAATGGATAAACTTGGATATATTAAGACAAATGGAAAATGTAATGAACGGGTACGAGTTATTTTCCCAAAATGGAACGAGTAAAGTGATGATGATTGAATCTGTGATATCAGAGTTTTATATATTTTTTGTGGTGTTTATGTCTTGTGAATTTAACTTGCCGGAATTATTGGAAAGAAATGTTGATGACAGCAGAATGATTTGGTATGTTTCTAAATCGAATGAAAAAACGACGAAGGAAATGTTTACTGAACTATTTAAAATGATTTATATGGAAAACAAGGTGGATGAACAGATAGAAGCAGAGGTCAATTTGATGTATGATAGCTTTGAAAAGGCGGTTAAGAAAAAGCATAAAGAAAGACGTCTTAGATCAGCAATGGAATCACAAGCAAATTATGAGACTAATGAAGAGGAAATTGGTAAAAAAATACAAAGGGATATTGCTCATAGGCTCAGAGAGAGGTTCGCTCCTATTCTGGTAGAAAATGATGATACGGATGATGTGATAATAATAGATTTATTGAATATATCTGATTATACTGATTTGGTAGGGAAAAGGAGTATTGCTGGATATTACTTTGATATAGATGGAGCGTTTTTGCGTGGTATTGAAAGGTTTTTGTTAAACAAAAAGGCTTTAGAAACAAAGAACAGGTTCAAGGACTTTGAAAATGATAAGGAATTCATGGAATACTTGTCTGCTAATAACCAATATTTGCTTTTTGGCTCGCAGCTTATCTTAAAGAATAGTAACTATAAAAACAGAGCTGAGTTTAACGAGTTTTTGGACAAATGTAAAACAATATATACAGTTGGCGAGTTAAATGGAATTGCGTTGAAAGAAGATTCGATACAGGTATGCTTACATGAGGTGAAAGTTTCTATTTGTTCGCCAAGTATAGAGGAAGAGAATGTAAATTATAATGAGCAAACTGGAAAATACTATTATTCCATTATAAATGGATTGCCGGTTGAATTTGAAAAGGATGAACTGATAGAATTCCTTTATAATGAACGTAAGGTCATCAAAGTGACGGCAAAAGTATCCATACAAGTAAATGAGATACCGGTCGGGACAGTTTTTACTGGGCGGAGTGTTCACGAATGATACCACCTCATATCGCCACATTCCTGCCCAGAAACTTCTATTGAATCCTCCCACAAACCGTAGTATAATAAACTCGATATTTCATGGGCACAGATCCCTTAAAATCGGGGATTGTCCGCCCAGGATGTCAAATACAATACCAAAAGCACATGGAGTAAGCTGCCTGTGATCAATGTCATGGTCAGATGAAAGATGGAACATAGGATGGATCGAGATCGTATCCGGGCAGCCAGAAGGCGGCTCCGGGATGGCGAAGCATACCCATTGTGCACCTGAAAGCAGAGAAAATGCAAAGGAGAGTGCGATATGTGGTATGTGATCCAGACACAGACAGGCAGGGAACAGGAGCTGACAGAATGCATCGAACGCGTTTTGAAAGGAAATGGGTACCGCGCCTGTTTTGTGATTGAGCAGGAATGCGTCTGGCGCAATGCCGGGGAACTTTTGGCATACCAGAAACCGCTCTTTCCATCCTATGTCATCGCGGACACCGACACGCCGGAGGAATTCTTTCTGGCGTTAAAGCGGGTCCCGAAGCTTTCCAAACTCCTGCGGACGGACTGTGAATTCTGGGCGATCCGGGAGGAAGAGAAGAAACTGCTCTGCCAGATGATGGAGTTGGATGAATGTCTTGTCCGCCGCTCCTTTGTCACCCTCGACGAAGACGGCAACATCCTAACTGCCCAGGGACCATTATCCTTCTTTCTGGAAAAGATTGTACGCAAGCGCATCCGCAAGCGGATCGTGATGGTGGAGGTCGGGCTTCTGGGAGAAAAGCGCAGGATAGAACTGGGGATCCGTCTGCCGGAAGATAAGTAAAAGAAAGGAACCAAAACACAAAAGCATGAATCAATTTGAGCAATACAAGCGCCTGATCAAGCTGGGATTTGCCCTGATATTGGTCGCGCTTCTGACAGGACTCTACGGCGTCATCTGGATCAACTGGTATAATAAGATCATCTGGGCGCCGTTCTTCCGCAGGGGTAACTGGATGATGATATTCATCTACGGACTCCTGCTTATTTTCTTTATGCAGCTGTACGGGGGATTTAAGATAGCGCTCCTGAAACGGGGCAATCTGATCTACTCGCAGATACTGGCGGTGGTATTTACCAATATCATTACCTATTTCCAGATCAGCGTGCAGGATAAGAAATTTACGGCACCGGCGCCACTGGTGGTCAATTTGATAGGGGCGGTCATCATCATCCTCGCGTGGACGATGACATTTCTCTGGCTGTACCGAGGCATGTTCCCGCCGAGAGAGTTGCTGCTGATCTCCGGCGATCACTCGGATTATCATTTGATTGAAAAAATGAATGCGCGGGAAGATAAATACATAATCAGCCAGATTGTCAGCTACCACGAAGGACCGGAACGCATCAAAGCGGAGATCGCCAAATACGATAGTGTGATTGTCGGAGATATACCGGCGCATGAGCGAAACTATATCATAAAATATTGTTTCGGTCAGAATATCCGGACATACAGCGTCCCGAAAATATCGGACATTCTGCTTCGCAGCTTGGTGGAACTGAATCTGTTTGATTCGCCGCTGCTCCTGTCGCGGAATAATCAGGGACTGCAGATAGAGCAGGAAATTATGAAACGGATCATCGACATCGTCGGATCACTCATCGGAATCGTAATTACGATTCCGATTTTTTTGATTGTAGGAATCTGTATTAAGATGACCGACGGCGGTCCGGTGATTTACCAGCAGACGCGCCTTACAAAAAACGGAAAGAAATTCCAGATATATAAATTTCGTACCATGGTGCAGAACGCGGAAGCAGATGGAAAGGCACGGCTGGCAAGCGAAGGAGATCCGAGAATCCTGCCGATCGGACGGGTGCTGCGGGCAACCCGCCTGGATGAGCTGCCGCAGATCTACAATATCTTAAAAGGCGATATGTCCATCGTAGGTCCGCGCCCGGAACGTCCGGAGCTGGCGGCAGAACTGGAAAAAGAGATACCGGAATTTTCATTCCGCCTGCAGGTCAAAGCAGGTCTGACCGGCTACGCGCAGGTGTATGGAAAATATAACACGACCCCTTATGACAAGCTGAAACTGGACTTGACGTATATACGCAACTATTCAGTGCTGGAAGATCTGAAGCTGATTATCATGACGCCGAAGATTATGCTGATGAAGGAGAGTACGGAAGGGGTTAAAGAAGAACAGAAATAACGGAATAAAAAGCTATAAACAGGAAATAAGACATGGAAAAACAACCAGATATACGCATTTTTATTGCCTGCCATAAGCCGACCTATGTACCGGAAAATCCAATTTTTTATCCGGTACAGGTGGGAACGGCGTTGACGGAAAAACGTCTGGAACATATGGCATATCGAGATAATGAGGGCGATAATATATCCGGGAAAAATCCGGATTACTGTGAATTGACGGCACAGTATTGGGCTTGGAAAAATATAGACTGTGACTATTATGGATTCTTTCATTACCGCCGCTATCTGACGTTTCACAGGGTCTGCCCCGTGATGGCGAGTGGACGAATCCTTGGAAAACGCCAGCATCCGTATATAGAGCTGGATTCCGTCTGGGACGATCTGACACCATATTGGATGGAAGCCGAGTGGATGGCGCAGCAGATCATGAAATACGATCTTCTGACCGTTTACCGAGAGCGGATCAATACGACGGTATACCGCCAGTACTGCCAGTATCATGAAGCAGAAGAACTGAATCATATGCTGGAGATTGTAAACCGGGTTTACCCGGAATATACAGATTCGGCAAAGGCATATATGAGTTCCAAAGATATTTATTATATGAATATGTATATCATGAAAAAAGAGCTGTTCCATACCTATATGGAATGGCTTTTTACACTTTTAGATACATTCGAGCAGGAGAGAAAAGAGATAAACAAACCGCAGGAACCAAGGCTGTATGGCTATCTTGCGGAGCGGTTGTTTGGTATCTTTTACTTTTACCAGAGGAAGAAAGGCCTACAATGTGCCGAGCTTCCTTATCTTAAATTCTATCATACTGAACCGGGAAAGGAGGAGGAAGTATCGAATATACGGGAGTTTCGTTTAAAACCGACCAACTTAAAAATTAAAATAGATATGCGTAAGTTAAACCGTCTGTTTCCGGCAGGAAGTTTCCGGCGGGTATTGCTGCGCGGTTTTTTTTGAAATAAAAGCAAAATCGAAGAAAGAGGAAAAGATATGAATTTGTTTTTAAAACGACTGGGCGGATTTTATAAGTACCGTTTCCTGATGCAGCAGCTTGTAACAAAAGATATTAAGCTGAAATACCGGAGAAGTTTTCTGGGATACCTGTGGAGTATCCTGAATCCTCTGATGGTTATGGTTATCATGGTAATCGTATTTTCCAATATGTTCCGGTCTGATATTGTCAATTTTCCGGTATACCTGATTATCGGACAGACGCTTTATAACTTTATGAGTGAATCAACCACACAGGCGATCTTCTCCATTATCGGAAATGCGTCATTGCTGAAAAAAACCTACGTGCCGAAATATGTATTTACCGTATCTAAAATTACAAGTTCCTTTGTAAATATGGTATTTGCACTGGGGGCGCTAGTGATCGTATTTGTGGTATGCCGGGTTGTTCCGAATGTTTTTTATCTATTTATTCCGGTAATTCTTCTGCAGGAATATCTGTTCTGCCTGGGACTGGGAATGCTCTTGGCGCAGGGGTGTGTATTCTTCCGCGATATACAGCATATTTATAACGCAGTATTGACCGCATGGATGTATCTGACTCCATTATTTTATCCGATTACCCTGCTTCCGGAGGCGCTGCGGAAACTGGTTATGACGTTAAATCCGATGTATTTCTATATCACGCAGTTCCGTCAGATCGTGCTGGAATGCCGGATGCCGGATCCGTACCTGATTCTGGCTGGATTTGTGGCAGCCGGAGTGGCACTTCTGGTTGGAGTGTGGGCATTCTTAAAGACGCAGGATAAATTTATCTTATATATCTAGGAGGCAGAAATGGCATCGGACAAAGACACAATCATAAAAGTAACAAATGCGGCGGTCCGTTTCAATATGGCTTCCGAGCGCATTGATAATTTGAAAGAATATTTTGTAAAACTGATCAAACGCGAGCTGATGTTTCAGGAATTTATGGCTCTGAAAGATATCAATTTTGAGGTAAAACGCGGCGAAGCGTGGGGCCTCATCGGAACGAATGGTTCCGGTAAATCGACACTTTTAAAGCTGATCTGCGGTATTCTGAAACCGTACCGCGGCACGGTAGAAGTGAGAGGAAGCATTGCACCACTGATCGAGCTGGGTGCCGGATTCGACGGGGAACTGACGGCGACGGAAAACATTTATTTAAATGGCGCCGTTCTCGGTTACAGCAAGGAATTTATGGATGCGCATTATGATGAGATCGTCGAATTTGCAGAACTCAAAGATTTCATGAATATGCCGATCAAGAACTATTCATCCGGTATGGCGGCGAGACTGGGATTTGCGATCGCGACGATCGTGCAGCCGGAAATCCTGATTGTCGATGAAGTGCTGGCCGTCGGAGATGCGGCATTTCAGGAAAAATGTCAGGAACGTATGCATCATATGCTGGAAAATGGTACGACGCTTTTGTTCGTCTCCCATACGATGGCAACGGTGCGGCAACTCTGCGATCACGCGATCTGGCTGAATAAAGGCGATGTGGTCATGCAGGGAGAGGCAGAGGGCGTGTGCAATGCCTATATGGAGAGTCTGAATCTGCCGGAAAACGCATAAAAATCCCGCAAAATGCTGTAGATGAAAGGAATGTAATATACATGGAAAAACAAGCAGGACAGAACCCGGATATTCGGATCTACGTGGTCTGCCACAAACCGGCCTATGTGCCGGAAACCCCATATTTATACCCGATTCAGGTAGGAACGGCACTCTCCGGAAAAAAACTTCCGGGGATGCTGCATGACGATGAGGGAGACAATATTTCCGAACGGAATAAGACATACTGTGAGCTGACGGCCCAGTATTGGGCCTGGAAAAACGAAGAGGCGGATTACTATGGATTTTTCCATTATCGCCGCTATCTGGCATTTGACCCGTCGCTCAATAAAGATGATGGATGGGGAAATATCGCCTATGACCGCATCTCAGAAGAAGCGATCGAGGAAATGAAACTTCAGCCGGAGATTATGCGCGATCTGATCACAAAATATGATGTGATCAGCGTCCGTGGCCGCCGATATCCGCGGATCAAAACAGAAGGAAAACCGATGGATGTGTACCATGAATATGGCATGGTTCCTTTCCAGCACCGGAAAGATCTGGATATTACCCTGCAGATCTTAAAGGAAAAATATCCGGCATTTGCACAGACAGCAGATTCATATATGCAGTCCGAAACCGCCCATGAGTGCAACATGTTCATCATGAAAAAAGAGATCTATAAAAATTACTGTGCATGGCTCTTTGACATCCTTTTTGAGGCAGAAAAACGGATAGACAGTACCTGGTACAGTGTGGAAGAATACCGGGTGATGGGATATCTGGCAGAACGCCTTTGCGGCATCTACTATGAATGGCTGAAAACACAGCCGGGAATCCGGGCAGGAGAATTGCCGAAAACCCTGTTCAAAGAGACAGCGCCGAAAGCGGTTCTGGAGCCGGTTTATCCAGCAGGCGTGCCGATCGTATTGTCTGCCAATGATAAATTTTCACCGTATCTTGACATCATGATCCGCTCGGTGATCGCGAATGCCTCACCGGAGAGAGAGTATGACATCATTATTCTGTACAACGACATTTCTGAGAAAAATCAGCATCTGATTTCCATGGCAGCCAGGGACAAACATAATATATCGATTCGTTTCATCCGAGTATGTGAATACTTCAATGCGGGCAAATTATTTGTCGATCAGCACTTGTCCGTAGAGACATATTACCGCCTGATTATTCCGGAGATCATGCCAAATTACCATAAGATCCTCTATTTGGACTGTGACATGGTGGCCGATCATGATGTGGCAGAATTGTATGATTTTGACTTGAAGGGAGCCGTGATTGGAGCGGCTAAAGATATTGATGTGGCAGGACAGCTGAATCTGAACCAGAACAACTGGCAGACCTATGCGACCGAGACACTGGGACTGGACAGTCCGTATGACTATTTCCAGGCGGGCGTCCTAATTCTTGATCTGGACGGACTTCGCAGGACGATGAGTTCGGAAGACATGATTCAGATGGCATTGACACATTCCTATCGCTGTCACGATCAGGATATCCTGAATATCGTGTGCAAAAACAAGGTAACCTACTTACCGCAGCAGTGGAACACCCTGATGGACTGGCAGGAGATAGGACGCAGCCGTATGGATATTCTCAAGATGGCACCGAGACAGATCTATGAAGCATACACACAGGCGAGAAAACGCCCGTATCTGATCCATTTCGCTGGATACCAGAAACCTTGGGATGTGGTGGACTGTGATTTTGCGGAATATTTCTGGGAGTATGCGAAGCTGTCGCCGTATTATCCTCAAATTATTCTTGAACTTAAAGAACGGTATTCTATAAGTAAACAAGGGAAAAAACAAGGATACATGGAAAAATTGATGAATAATGTAGAGCTACGTAAATTGGCAAATAATTTTTTTCCGATTGGAAGTAGAAGAAGAGAGTTGATAAAAAAGTATTTCACGAAAAGATAAAAACTATGGGAAAGGAAAAATGATTTTTAATACTGAAAATCATAGAGATAGATATGGAAAAACAAGAAAAAGCTTTGCTGACAATTATTGTACCGGCATATAATGTGGAAGCCTATATAGAGGAATGTTTAAATAGTTTGGTGAATCAAACTGTAAGAAATCATAAAATAATTATTGTGAATGATGGTTCAACAGATAAGACAGAAGAAAAATGCTTAAAATATAAAGAGGAATATGAGGAATTAATTACATATGTTTATCAAGACAATAAAGGTCTTGGTGGAGCGAGAAATACAGGAATGCAGTATGTAGATACACCTTATTTGACTTTTTTAGATAGTGATGATTGGTTGAGCATAAAATTTGTGGAGAAGTTTTCGAAATTAATGGAATGGACGGATGAAAAACCAGAAATGGTTTTTACACTTCCATGGGTATTTGATTCAGTTACAAATCGCATTCTTTCATGGAAAGATAAGGAAATATATGACAGTATTTTTGAAGTAAAAGAAAATAAATCATACGTTAAAACTAATGTAAGAAAAAATCCAGAATTATATAAGTTGGAAGTTAGTTCGTGTAGAAAAATTTATAAAACAGAGTTTCTTGAAGATAATAAATTTTTCTTCCCAGAAAAATTAAAATGGGAAGATGTTCCGGGACATTTTTATTTGTTGAATAAAGCAAATACTTGTATGGCATTACCAGAGGTTGGATTTTTCTACCGCACTAATCAAGGGGGACAAATAACTTCTGGAGGAGGAAAGACACGATTAGATATGGTTCCGATTTTCGAACAATTATTAAAAGTGCAAGAAGAAAATAATTTTATTGAAATTGAAAGAGCCTATGTTTTAAGACTGATATTGGATTTTTCTTTATGGAGTGTTGAAGCTACAAATGTAGAATACATAGTTGAACTGTTAAATAAACTACATATTTTCTGGAAAAAAATAGATAAAAATGATTTACAATTTTATTTAGATAATTTATCTCAAAATAAAGAAGTGGAAAAAGGATTTGTGGCTTCTCTGATGAGTGAAAACTATTTGAAATTAAAAGAGTATGATGAAAGATATGACGTAATGAGAAAATATTCAAGAGTATTTAATAAAGATGGAGAAAAGAGAAATATTATTAAAGGTGGTCTGAAATGTGTTCAAGAACATGGATTAAAATACACAATATCATGGGCGCTTGAAAAAAGCCAATTAAGATAAGACAAGGATTTATGTGTTAATACGCATATAATATTTATATAGTTGAAATAAAATTATTATGAGGAGAATAGAAGCAAAATGAATGAAATGCTCTTTTTTTTGAATAAACATATAGAAATCACAAAAACAGTTTTTTGGATTCCAGATAAACACTATTTTACGAGAGCAATAGAAATTTTGGAAAAAACATCCATTAAAAATGTATTGATTATTAGTTTAAGAGATGGGGACAAGATTAAACAGCTTGTTCAAGAATATAAAAATCATCATAAAATGGAAAACTGGAATTTAGAGTACGCAAATGTGGATGATTTTTTTGGAGAATCAGAAGAAAATTGGGCTTTATGTGTGGAACAAGTTGAACCGGAATTTTTAATTGAAGCAATTAAATGGAATCCAAAATACTTTTTAGCAGACATATTTGAAACTTATCTTGGAGCTTTCAAATTGTGGGAATTGTTTAGAAAGAGTACTTCATATATTCAAATAAAAACTATTAGAAAAAAGAAAGAACCGCAAGTATTATATTGGGAAAAAGAGGTAGATAATGATGTTGAATTAAGTGTTATTTTCCCAATGTATAATGTGGCTTCATACTTAGATCAATGTATAGAGAGTGTTATAAAATGGAAGGCACCATATGTGGAATTCCTTTTTGTAAATGATGGTTCTCCGGATAATTCAAGAGAGCTCGTATTAAAATGGGCTCAGAAAGATAGTAGAGTTAAGCTATTAGATAAAGAAAATGGAGGATGTGCGTCTGCCCGTCAATATGGATTGGAAAGAGCAAGGGGTAAATATATCGGATTTATAGATCCGGACGATTTTATAGACGAAAGTATGTTTAGAAAACTGTTGAGAGCAGCGATGACAGGATCATATGATGTAAGTTACTGTGGATATAATGAATATTATGAAAACACAAAAAAAACAAATAGGGTTGAAGATGTTCTTGGATGGCCATACTGTGATGGAACAACGGATCAGAGAAAAATATGGGATTTAATAATACATTGCAGAGTTGCTATTTGGCGTGGAATTTATAAAAAAGCTTTTTTGGAAAAAAATCAAATTCATTTTTATACAGATTTACGCCGGTTCGATGATCTTCCATTTAAAATAGAAATATTTGCAGCAGCGCAATCTATAGTTACAGTGCAAGATTATCTATATTATTATAGATTGGAAAGACCAGGGCAGGATGTTTCTGCAAATGATGAACGCTTGTATGTCCACTTTGATATATTTAAATATTTGGACAAATCAATAGGGGAGAAACGTAATCAGATATTGAATGATTGTTTACAGCTTAGTAAAATTCAAACACATTTATATGCATTGAAAAAAATAAAATCAGAATATAAGAAAACTTATTTGAAAAAAGCCCAATTAGATTTAGATGTAATGAGGGATGGAAGTAGAACATATAAACTTGCGTTAAAGCATTTGGGAGAAGAAAATGCGAAACTGTATAAGGCTATAATGGAAAATAATGTTGGAATGTTTGAATGAGATGATTCAGGAGCGTTAAATATTGTTGGAAAGTGGATGTTTGACATTATGGCTAATTGGAAAGATTATAGAAAAAGCAAGAAATAAATTGGATTTTATATGTAATGAATTTAATCAATAGAGAGGAAAAATATGTGTGGAATAGTAGGGTACACAGGAGATAAACAGGCAGCCCCAATTCTTCTGTCTGGATTAGAAAAATTGGAATACAGGGGATATGATTCGGCTGGTTTGGCAGTTAGAGATGGGAAATTATTACCTGAAATTGTAAAGGCGAAAGGCAGGCTGATTGCTTTAAAAGAAAAAACAAATGATGGAAAGGCAGTAAGTGGCTGTTGTGGTATCGGTCATACCAGATGGGCAACACATGGTGAACCGTCGGAGTTGAATGCCCATCCTCATGCAACAGAAGACAGAGAGGTTGTAGGCGTTCATAATGGAATTATTGAGAATTATCAGGAGTTGAGAGAAAAACTGATAAAGAAAGGGTATTCTTTTTATTCCGATACAGATACGGAAGTGGCTGTCAAGTTAGTTCATTATTATTACAAAAATTATGTTCAGAACCCGATTGATGCATTAGCAAGAGCGATGACAAGAATTCGTGGTACATACGCTTTAGCATTTATGTTTAAAGATTATTCAGAAGAATTATATGTGGCTCGTCAGGACAACCCAATGATTTTGGGGCGGGGCGTAGAAGAATCATTTGTAGCGTCGGATGTACCGGCGCTTCTTCCATATACGCGCCAGGTTTATTATATTGGGAACCAGGAAATGGCTCGTTTGCATAAAGGAGAGATTACTTTTTACAATATCGACCAGGAAGTGATTGAAAAAGAACTGATTGAAATTAAGTGGGATGCAGAGGCTGCAGAAAAAGGCGGATATGAGCATTTCATGATGAAAGAAATTTATGAGCAGCCAAGAGCAGTTCGTGATACAGTCAATGCAGTTTTAAAAAATGGGAGAATTGATTTATCAGATGCAGGTTTAGAAGAGAAAACAATTCATTCGATTGAACGAATTTATATCGTAGCATGTGGTTCTGCGTATCATGCAGGAGTAGCGATGCAATATGTAATGGAGAAACTAGCAAGAATTCCAGTGCGTGTGGAGCTGGCGTCTGAATTTAGATATCGAAATCCGATTTTGGAAGAAAATAGTATTGTTGTTATCATCAGCCAGTCGGGAGAAACAGCGGATAGTTTGGCGGCTTTACGTTTGTCAAAAGAGCAGAAAATTCCAACACTTGCGATTGTGAACGTAGTCGGTTCAACAATTGCGCGTGAGGCAGATCATGTATTTTATACATTAGCTGGACCGGAGATTGCGGTAGCAACGACGAAAGCGTATAGTGCACAGCTGATTGCCGGGAATTTGTTGTCGATTCAGTTTGCTTATGCAAAAGGAAAACTGAATGAAAAGAGATATAAGGAACTAATAGAAGCGCTTCAGAAGCTTCCAGAACAAATTCAAAAAGTGCTGGATGATGAAAAAGAGCGAATTCAGTGGTTTGCTTCAAAATATGCAAATGCGAAAGATGTATTTTTTATCGGCCGCGGCATTGATTATGCTGTCAGCATGGAGGGAAGTTTAAAATTAAAAGAGATCAGCTACATCCACTCAGAGGCATATGCAGCAGGAGAATTAAAGCATGGAACGATTAGCCTGATTGAAGATGGTATTTTAGTAGTTAGTGTACTGACACAGAGCGAGCTGTATGAAAAGATGATCAGTAATATGGTCGAAGTGAAATGTCGCGGTGCTTATCTTGCAGCAGTGACAATGGCAGGAAATTATAAAGTAGAAGATACAGTAAATTTTGCTTTGTATATTCCAGAAACAGAAGAATGTTTTACTCCAAGTTTAGTAGTGATTCCATTGCAGCTTTTGGGATATTATGTAAGTGTTTCAAAGGGACTAGATGTGGATAAGCCGAGAAATTTGGCGAAGAGTGTGACTGTAGAGTGACGGAAGGAAAGAGACAAAAAAATGGATCGGAAAAGGTTAGTTTTAGGATATTTGATAATGTTGAAAAGAAAGCAAAGTAGATATCTGCAACTACGCTTTCTATGTGGAAATAACAATTATTAAAAACAGTTTTGATTATATGAATATTACGGTAAACAGTCTTTGAAGAGAAACTATAAACACTACTATTTTATAATATGAGGAATTACATAAGATTGAAATGCAAAAAATAATTATTAAAAAGAAAAGTGAAAATATAGATAGACATCGAAATGTGACGTTTTCTTGTTTAGAGGCAATAGCTATTATTATGGTAATTGATGATCATACAGGTAGACATATTGACATCTTGTCTAATGTATTTCCCTATAATTCTTTCTATATGCCACTGTTTGTTTTTATATCAGGATATTTTTATAAAAAAACAATTTATGTTAAAAACATAAAAAGCAAGATTATGCATTTGTTTGTTCCGTATATGATTTGTGCTTTGATTGGAAATGCGATTGCATATTTGTTGGATAAATGTAACATTGTACATTGGTATGAAAATATAAATGGTAAAAATTTATTACAATGGATAACGATTTGTCCTCCAAGTACAACAAGTGCTGGATGGTTTGCAATAATGTTAGTATGGGTTTCTATATCATATAGTATTATACAAGAAATAATTAATGTAAAAAATAAATGGTTTGACTATTTGGAATTACTTATACTGGTTGGAATTGGGATGAGTGCAGTATATTTTTGTATGGAAGGCTATAGTTTCAATTTAAAATATTTACCATGGTTGAGAATGCTGTTTTATCTTCAATTTTATCATTTTGGAATTGTGTTTAAAAAGTATTGGGAAATATATATTAAAAAAATGAGTACCTGTCTCCTATGCGGTATATGCATTTTTATTAATTTGTTACTAATTTATTTTTATGGATATGATATTAACTTTAGTGCATCGTGTTGGATGGCAAACTTTAATTCATATTATTTGCCAGTTATTACATCGCTCACGGGTATATTATTCTGGTATAAAATAATGCATGAGTTCTCTGAAAATTGGGGGGGGGGTGGATTTTCAACAATCAATTTTTTTGCCAAAAATACATTTTGGATTATGGAGAGTCATTTATTTTTTATTAATATCCCTAGTTTTTATACATGGTATAAAAAAGTATTTCAAGGAATAACGTATTCGTCATTTGATCAAAAACTTTTTGAGAGTAGTCCATGGATGGGTTCTAATGGAAGTATAGTTGCTTTTTTTACTGGGGTGATTGGAAGTGCGATTTTTGTATGTATCATAAGATTTGGACAAAAGAAGGTAAGATTACTTAGTAACAAATATTTGAACAATATAGTGTGACAGTATTTTCGGAGGAATATATGAATACAACCATCATCATCATGGCTGCTGGCATCGGTTCGCGCTTCGGAACCGGCATCAAGCAGCTTGCAAAGATGGCTCCCAACGGGGAGATTATTATGGATTTTTCGATTTATGATGCGAAAGCAGCTGGATTTACCAAAGTTGTTTTTGTGATTCGAAAAGCAATCGAAGCAGAATTTAAAGAAGTGATTGGAAATCGCTTATCGAAAGTTATGCCAGTAGAATATGTCTATCAGGAATTGGAAAACTTGCCGGATGGATATGAAGTCCCTGCAGGGCGCGTGAAACCATGGGGAACTGGACAGGCAATTTTGGCTTGCAAGAGTGTGGTCAAAGAGCCATTTGTGATTATTAATGCAGATGATTATTATGGAAAAGAAGCATTTATAAAGCTTCATGATTTCTTGATTTCCGAGAATGAGAATAAAGAGAAGATGAACCTTGCCATGGCTGGATTTTCTTTGAAGAACACGCTGAGTGAGAACGGAACTGTAACTAGAGGTGTCTGTGTGGCAGATGCAAATGGATATCTGGAGAAAGTGATTGAGACAACGGGAATTCAGATAGTGGATGGAAAAATCCAGTGCGATAATGCGGAAGTCAGCAAATGGATTACATCAGATACAATGGTATCTATGAATATGTGGGCGGGATATCCAGATTTTTTGCAGTACATAGACGAAGGATTTACCAGATTTCTGGATACATTAGGAGAAAATCCGGAGAAAAAAGAATATCTTCTACCGAATATTGTAGCTGAATTGTTGGAAAAGAATTTGGCTTCTGTAAAAGTTCTGAATACATCGGATCGGTGGATTGGAATTACGTATAAGGAAGATATAGAACCGGCGCAGGAGAAGTTTCATCTTATGATAGAAGATGGTACATACCCGAAGGAGTTATGGAAGTAGTATGGTGGAAAAAGTAGATGTATATTCAGATAAGTCAAACGGTTCAAAAATATATGCGTTTGATTATTTACGTGTAATTGCACTGGTTATGATTTTATATGATCATTTGGGAGGCTTTTATAATCCTAATTGGATTGTAAAAAAAATAATAGATTTCTTTTTTGCAGTCCCGTTAGATATAATTCAAGATTTTGGCGCTTTTGGTGTTTCATTATTTTTTTTGCTTAGTGGTTTTTTGTTTACATATAACGGAAATTATAAAAATGAAGCAAAAAAGACTTTTAAAAAGACAATGAAAACCTATGTGGGATGTTTAATGGCATTTTTTTTGTTTTATATTCTACAAAGATTGACTTGGATAATAAAAACAACTTATTGGAGTCAATTTTCGACAAAACAATGGATTGAAAGTATGACTTTGGTTGGATATTTTACAGGTCATGGAGATGTCATTAATGGCACCACGTGGTTTTTAATTCCTTTGTTTTTATTAAAAGGGTTTCATCTTTCGGTTTCCTCAACGTTAGTGTTCGTTTACATGCCTCTGATGGGAATGATTTTAGGAGAAATCTTTCGAAAAGAACGGCGAATTTCAATTTTTAATGGGATTTTATTGCTGATTGTAAATTATGTGCTTATGGTGATATGGTTTTGGGTATTTGCCAGAGAGTATCATGATACATATTGTTATTTTGTATCATTTATATACTCTCTTTTTTTAATTATAATATTTGCAATTTTTAAAGAACAATTCAAAAAGAGTCAGATGATAGATTTTTGCTGTAAGATCAGTTTGTCGGTGTATTTGATGCATATGACATTTGGAAGCTTTTTATTGTCGTTTTTTTTATATATAAGCATTCCGTTTTCATTGTCATTTGTTATAACTATAGCTGTGATTTTCTTGATTTCGTATATACATATGAATATATTAAGTCGGATTATAAGATAAAATTCAGAATGAGAATTTATAGCAATGAAACAAAAAAAGAATTTATATTTTAAATATGGAGTGAGTTTACTGGCAGCACTGGTAATCTCACTCTTCTTTTCGTATACGATTTTTAATGATATATTTGCCAGCCCTGTAAAAGAAGCAAGACTGGTCATTACAGCAACAGCTGAGCGAAATATCAAATCAGGTGGATCAGATATAAGGATTGTCCGAATTCTTCTGGATGGAGAGGAAGTCCCCTTTGATTCAATAGAAAAACAGGGGGACTGGAATCATGCAGATGGTGTCTGGATGGTGGTCAATCCGGACAGCCCGGCTACGCTTTCTTATACAGCAGAAAATGTGAAAGAGCTTCAGGTGGATTTCCAGATGCATGATGGCTCTGGTGTGGCAGAAGTTTGGTCTAATGATAAGAGAATCAGCCGCACAGATTTGTATACGACACGGGATATTTTACAGAGAATGCAGTCCGGATTCCGGGGCATGAGGGAGAATTTCCAAATGCAGAAGAGTATCTGACGCTGATTCGTGAGTCAGATGCGGCGATTCCGATGTTGATTGATTATTTTAGCAAGATAGAAGATCCAACGGTGATCGTATTCTTTGGGGATCATCAGCCGATGCTGGAAGAAAGTTTCTATGAGACGTTAGCAGGAAAGCCGCTGACGGAGTGGACACTTGCGGAAGCGCAGAGCCGCTATATTGTCCCATTTTTTATCTGGGCGAATTATGAGATCGATGCAGAGGAAAATGTATTTACCAGTGCGAATTTTCTCTCGGAACTGATGTTTGAAAAGGCAGGAATGAAACTTCTTCCATATCAGGAGTTTTTGAAGAGCGTGCGGGAAGAGATCCCAGCGATGGATGGAAGTTCTTGGCGTGATGCGGATGGAAATTGGGAAGTGCTGGATACCAGTCAGCCGATTTTGGAGGAGTATTGGAGATTGCAGTACCGGAACATGTTTGATAAGAAGATTCATTATTGATGCAGGAGGTGTCTGAATGGAGAAGCAGATGAATCGGAAGAGACAGTTGAATGAGAGGGAACAATTGAAATCGCTTCGTAAGGCCCTTCTGGTTACCCACGTCAGCGGCTTTGTCCCGCAGTTTGAGATGAATAATGTGCGTATCTTACAGAGCATGGGATATGAAGTTCATTATGCTTCGAATTTTAATACGCCGTCCTATGGGACGGATAATCACCGTCTGGATGGAACGGGGATTATCTGCCATCAGATTGATTTTGTGCGGAGTCCGTTTGACAAGCGGAATTTTCAGGTGTATCGTCAGATGGTTGAGCTGATGCGCAGGGAAGATTTTTCGCTGGTGCACTGCCACACGCCGATGGGAGGGGTGATGGCGCGTCTGGCGGCACATGTGACGGGGACAGGCCCGGTGATTTATACGGCCCATGGATTCCATTTTTTTAAAGGGGCGTCATGGAAGAACTGGCTGTTTTATTATCCGATGGAAAAGTTTTTATCGAGGTATACGGATCAGCAGATCTGTATTAACCGGGAGGATTATGAACTGGCGAAGCGGAAATTCCATGCGAAGTATGTAGATTATGTGCCGGGAGTGGGGATAGATCGTTCTCAATTTCGCCTTCTTGGGGATAAAGAAAGGCAGAGGAAGAGAGAAAGGCTGGGGGTGCGGCCTGATCAGGTGGTGCTTCTGACATCCGGGGAGATGATACCCAGGAAGAATCAGGAGGTTCTGTTCCGGATGCTTACCAGAATGAAGGATGAGCCGGATCGTAGTGCATATGAAAAGCTGCATCTGCTTTTGTGCGGACATGGAGAATTGAACGAGCATCTTCATGGGTTGGCGGACAGGCTTGGAATTGCAGATCATATATCGTTTTTAGGATACAGGGAAGATATGCTGGAGATCTTTGGAGCTTCGGATATCTTCCTTTTTCCATCCTTTCAGGAAGGGCTGCCGCGGGCGATGCTGGAGGCGATGGCAAGTGGGCTTCCGGTGATCTGTTCGGAGATTCGGGGCAATACGGATCTGATGGGAGATAGCTGGACCCTGTCGGCGGATCGGAAAAGAAAGCTTTGCCCGGGCGGGATCATGCTTAGCCAGCTTCAGGATGCGGATGTCTGGGCGGAAGCTCTTGAGGATATGCTGTCCAGGAAGAATTGCTGGAAAGAGATGGGTGAAGCCTGCATCCAGCGAAGCCAGGAATTTAGTCTGGATACAGTGGAAAAGAAGATGAGGGAGATCTATGGACGTTTTGCAGAAATGGAATAGAAGTATACCGGATGGAAATGGGACGGCAGCGGCGGTCTTATTTTTTTTGCTTTTTATATTTTTGAAACAATTTTATTTATTCCCTTCTGGGGGGATGGAGGCGGCGGATGTATGTCTGTTCGCCTCTTTTTTTATGCTGTTATGTGACTGTATGAGAAGAAGACCGGAACGTCTTTTTCAGCTGAAGACAGAAGGACTGTTTTATGTGTTTCTGGCATTTGTTTTGGTGATTAATACATATTATGGGATTCGTCTTGGTCGTGGTGAATTTTCTAAGTATACTTGCTTTTGGATCTTCAATGCCTGTGCTATCTGGAGTTTCTGCTATCTGGCGGAATATGGCGGAAAAGCTTTTTTGACCGGGATTAATCGTGTGGTTAAGGTGAATATCGGAGTGCAGCTGCTGATATATCTGACGGGGCGCGGACGTATCTTCCGGGAATACTGGGGTGCGGTTCGCTATCAGGGAACCTTTAATGATCCGAATCAGCTGGCGTTTTTCCTGTTTATGATGATATTGCTTTTGTATCTGTACCGGTGCCGGTTTGGGGATCGGAGCTTTCCTGTGTTTTATGTGCTGGCACTGCCGGTGATTGCGGCATCGAAGTCTACGGGAATTTTGCTGGGAGTTTTGATTTTTACGGTTCTGGCTGTTTTGCATGCCCTGTACCGGGTGGGATGCAGAAAAGGTGTGTCTATGAAAGTGTGGACTCTGGGAATCGTCATCGGAGTGGTTCTGTTTGGCCTGTTTTTGTGGTGGATATGGCCTGCAGCGGATTTTGATGTGAAGACGGTGGATTATAACATGTTGACGCGGATTCAGGAGAAGATATGGAAGGTGGCTCATGGCGGTCTGCTGGGACTTTTTCTGGATCGCGGAATGGAGAAGCTTGTGCTGTATCCGCAGTATCTCCTGTATGGAGCCGGGGAAGGCGGATTTGACCGGTTTACACTGGCTAGTCAGGTGAATGAGATTCATTGCTGCTTGTTCAGCGTGATGTTTTGTTATGGTCTGATTCCGACTCTATGCCTGCTAGTCTGGCTTGGGCGGAAACTGCGGTACGCAGATGCGGCCATGGCTTGTGCAGTGATGGGGCTTCTGGCGGAGAGCTTTTTCCTTGTGAATTACCGACAGCCGATGTTTTGGATGATACTGTTGTATGGGAGTGTGGTGCGTATGGATGGGGATGGAGAACGAACATCCATTCCTGTTGCAGAATAAACTGTGAAAATTAGTAGAAGGATGACTGCGGGGTCATCCCTCTATATTACGTTTACATATTTTGGTAGTAATGTAAGTGCAACCTTGAAAGTTTTCTGGTAAAGAACCGAACGGAGACGATAGAAGTGAGTATATTTGATATATAAAGGCGATGGCAGGAATAACAACAGATACAAGAGGACCCCGAATAACAAAGGATCCTTTTTTAAAACCAAATGATTGGTTCATTTTAAGTTTGCCTCATAGAGTGCAATGGAGTATTAATAAGGTATTGTGTCCAAATTGAGAGTTTGTTTTGGGGAATACTTGAAGCTGACGGGATATTCTTGTTTAAATTGTCGTTGTATGTTATAAATAAATCACAAGAATAACAACACGTGACAAGGAGAAAAACCAACATGTACGATTATTTAATAGTAGGCGCCGGTCTCTACGGTGCCGTATTCGCCCATGAGGCGAAGAAAGCGGGCAAGAAGGTTCTGGTGATTGACCGCCGCCCGAATATTGCAGGAAATGTGTATACAGAGCCGATGGAGGGCATCCAGGTTCACAAGTATGGCGCGCATATTTTCCATACGAATAATAAGGAGGTCTGGAATTATGTAAACCAGTTCGCGGAGTTTAACCGTTTTACAAACTCCCCGGTGGCGAATTACCACGGCGAGCTGTATTCCCTGCCGTTCAATATGTATACGTTCAACAAGATGTGGGGTGTCGTGACTCCGCAGGAGGCAGCGGCGAAGATCGAGGAACAGCGCAAGGCAGCAGGCATCACCGAGCCGAAGAACCTGGAAGAGCAGGCGATCAGCCTGGTTGGCACGGATATTTATGAGAAGCTGATCAAGGGCTATACACAGAAGCAGTGGGGAAGAGAGTGCAAGGATCTTCCATCCTTCATCATCAAGCGTCTTCCGGTTCGTCTGACCTTTGACAACAATTATTTCAACGCCCTGTATCAGGGAATCCCGGTTGGCGGCTATACGAAGATGGTTGCCAATATGCTGGACAGCATCGAGGTTCGCCTGGAAGAGGATTATTTTGAGAATAAGGCCGAGTGGGATGCGATGGCAAAGAAAGTAGTTTACACCGGCGCGATCGATGCGTATTTTGAGTATTCGTTGGGCGTTCTGGAGTATCGTTCTGTGCGCTTTGATACCGAAGTGCTGGATATCCCGAATTTCCAGGGCAATGCGGCAGTGAACTATACGGATGCGGAGACTCCGTGGACGCGTATTATCGAGCATAAATGGTTTGAGTTTGGCAAGGATGCCGATGGCAAGGATCTGCCGAAGACGGTCATCAGCCGTGAGTACAGTTCGGAGTGGAAGTTAGGCGATGAGCCGTACTATCCGGTCAATGATGCGAAGAATGGCGCGCTGTATGAGAAGTACAAAGAGCTGGCGGAGAAAGAAGATAAAGTGATCTTTGGTGGCCGTCTGGGCGAGTACAAGTATTATGATATGGATGCGGTGATTGCTTCGGCGTTGGAGCTGGTGAAGAAGGAGCTGTAGGAGAATTTTTGATTTTTATCCGGATCGGCGGATGGTTTCGGAATTATGGATTAGATGAGAAGCTACCTGCTGATTCAGATAAAATGGTGAAATAAAAATTGCAAATTTTTAAATTGCTAAAAAATTGCAATTTCGCTTGAATCTTACGGATTATAATGTTATATTATATATAAAGGATGCCACCGATAGACGGTGTGGTTCCCTAGTGATTAAGACAAGAAAATAGCCGCAATCGTGTCAGGATGGGCGGCTATTTTTTTGCGCTTTTTTCTACATCTTTGCCAAGTGAATATCCGGCTTTGAAGCAAGTTGCGCCGAAACTCAAAATCGCTAGTACAATTCCAATGATTTCCATATGGCATCCCTCCTCTCAGGTAGATTCCCTTGCAGGTATCTATGTAATCAGAGGGTACGCAGCCCTCTGAAAGAGGACCAAGCCGCCTACCGTGTTATGGTGGCATCCATAGATTGATTGTATCACATTTCTTTTAAATTCGAAAGTTTTTTTGCACTGTTTAAATAAAAAAATGCACATATTATTTTTGCGTGGGCATCAATTTCTCCAAATCCTCCATCATTCTCCCCAAATCCCGTTCCACCACCTCATACACCAGCACATCCGGCTTATTTTCGTTCAAAAATTCCGGCTCAAATACCTGCCAATGGTAAAAATCGGTATACGCAAAGTATTTTGGCAGTCCTGCCAGCAGGGCGGTTCCGAAGGAGTCACGGTAAATCGCGATGCGGCGCGGGTCGGGCGCCTGGACTGCTGAGATGTGGGCGATGTTGCCATCGTCGGTGGCACTGTCGTAGTGGATGGTTACATTGTTTCGGTAACCGGATACATCTGCTTTGGTATCGTCGCACATGGATTCTGGCATGTGGAACAGGTTTGCCAGATCGCCCGGATCGCGCGGCTCATAGGTGACAGTGACGTCCTCGATCGGCGTGGAGGTGCCGCCAGCGGCATCGATGATCTGCCCGGAGACGAGAAATCCGGCAGCATCGTTCCAGTGGGTGTCGGTTTTGAAATACCACTGATACTCCCGGCGGTTTTTGAGCTCCGGGTATGGATTGACAACTGGGACATTTGTGTGCATTTCCAGATAATTGAGCAGTTCACTGCGGCGGGTAGATCCGTCCGGTGCGGTGAAGCCATCCGGGAGGAATTCGCTGTATACGCCTTCTTTATTGGGAGCACACAGGAAGATAAATTCGGTGCCTTTTTCTTTCCAGGCGTCGTGGACGGTCTGGAGTTTGTGTGCCAGCATCTGGAGTTCCCCGGCGGAAAAACGGTTGGTGCCGAGAAAGTCCTCGACAGAGCTTCCGAGCGTGTAAAAGTACCAGCCATCTTTTCCGGTGATGACGTCCTGCGAGTCTCCGAACTGGAATAAGGAGAGGTTTAAGCGGGCGTTCAGGCTTAAGAAGCGGTTGCGGAACGCCGCGTGGTCGTTGATCCAGTCCTCAACACCGGATGGAAAGGTATCGATGGTTTCCAGCGACAGAGTTGGAAATGCCGCCAGACTGCGGTTTTCACCGGTGCCCTCATCGGCTGTGGTTTTCAGGATAGGAAACAGCAGGTTGGGGGAGAGGATGCAGGCGAAGAAGACTGCGATCATGATATGAGTGCGTTTCATAGGATAAAGTCCTCAATTCATAAATTTTTATTCATTTCTTGAATTTTCCGTAGTGTTTATGGTTTCATTGATAGCATTTTCGGAAGGTTCGCCGTTTACCTCTTTTTGAATAGTAGCTTCTTCCGGTATATTTGTTTTTTTCAGTTCATCGTCCTTTTTCGGCTTTTCAGCCGCTTCGGCAGCATCGGTTTCTTCTATTATTTCTGCGTCCTCCACCGCCTTCTCCGTCGTTTTCTCCACCAAATCAAACGCCACCTGTGCCTTAAACAGATCCCCATCGATATACAAACTAAACTGCCCTTTCTGCAGTTCCGTCAGATCTTTGGCGATCGATAGTCCCAGTCCGCTTCCCTCGGTGGTGCGGGCGACATCGCCGCGCACGAAACGTTCGGTCAGCTCGTCAGCACGGATGTTGAGCGGATTGGCAGATATATTTTTGATGGTGAAGACTGCCTGGCCAGCAGTACCGGTTTCTGGATTTCCGGGAACGCGGGCGAGGTCTACGTAGACGCGGCTGCCCTCCATCGCATATTTGCAGACGTTGTTGTACAGGTTTTCAAGCACGCGCCACAGGCGGCGTCCATCGGCGCGGATCATCAGCGGTTCCCGCGGGGCATTGATGATGAGCTGCAGATGTCTGACATCCAGTTTTTCTTCAAATTCGCCGTTGGTCTGAAATGCCATCTGGACGAGGTCAATGTCGGTAAATTCAAGCTTCACATTGCCGGAGCTTGCCTTGGATGCCTCGACGAGGTCTTCAATCAGTGTTTTGAGACGCTGTGATTTCTGGTCAAGCACATCGAGATAGGCATTGATCCGCGCATCTTCAATATGTTCCCGTTTCATTAGGTTTACATAATTTATAATCGAGGTCAGCGGTGTTTTGATGTCGTGTGAGACGTTGGTAATCAGGTTGGTTTTGAGACGTTCGCTCTTCATTTTCTCCTGAAGCGCGGTTTCAAGACCGGAACTGATGTTGTTGAGTCCCTCTGCCAGCGTGAGCTCCGGTCCGTCAAAATCATCGAGGTTAAGCTGGTAGCTGGTTTCTCCGGTGGATAGCTGCTGGACGGCGTCGCGGATGGATTCCTGTTCGATTGCCTGCCGGAACAGTATGTAAAAGATCCACAGGTTAAACAGCAGAAATACCAGCACAGTCAGACCTGTCAGCAGGTAAACAACGTATAAACTTGCATACACGCGGTCCCAGAAATACCAGGCAAGGCTGATAAGCGCTGTGTTGATTGCAAGATAGAGAACAAATCCGATGCCGAGACGGCTGCGGAAGTTCTGGCGTGTTTTGAGGAACGCCATTTTTTTCTGGAACCGGCAGATCAGGCTAGAGGTCCACAGGGTACCGGCGCGGTAGCGGCGCAGGAGGCTGAAAAAGAGCAGCAGTCCGCCCAGATACAGGACCAGCGCCTGCAGGCTGTGATCGGAGAAGTACCAATACTGCGATGGAATGACCAGATGCAGGATGCGGACGAGAATCAGGTCGCTCACAATCAGGGCGATCGCGGTCATGGCGGCAAAAAAAACGATGCCGGTTTCGGTGCCGCTCTTGTCGAAGCCGTGCAGTGTCACGTCGAAGCTGCGATAACTCTGGTAGCCGGACACCCGGAACAGAAACAGGAAGCTCAAAAGCAGTCCGATCGTTGCAAAGATCGTCAGTGCAAATCCGGTCAGATACAGGTGCTGCCGGTGCAGGTATGCGGTATGCGCCCGTGCGTAAAGGTCAGTGACTGGATAATTTGTATCGATTCCGACCAGCAGATAATAGTCGCTGCCGGTGTACGGGTTATTGGATGCCAGTGCGGAAATGCTGCTGAGCGGGATCGCTTTCATGTTGGTATCGTAGAAAACGGAATTGCCCGGCAGATACGCGTAGCGCCCGTATTCCTTGACATTTTCCGGCGTCAGGGAATCGGTGTTTGTAAACTGGGTTGTTTCGTTCTGATCCGAATCCGGCTCCGTGTACTGAATTTTAAAATGCAGGTTGGACGGATTGGCGACGAAACGGTTATACACTGTGTAATAACGATGCAGTGTGTCCATGATCTCGACCGCCGCGTCCTCCAATGTGCTGCGCTTTTGGCTGGCAGAACGGTAGCTGTAGATCCGCTGCGGCTCCTGAACCGACCATTCGACGTAGCCTTCGCGGCTCTTGATGCCGTCTTCCGGTTCGGAAACCTTCTGGCAGTTAAAGTCGTCGTCGAGCTGGTACCCCATGGATTCCAGATAGGAAATCAGGGAGGACAGGGAGAAATTTTCGGTCTCGCTTGGTCCAAAGGTCATTTTGAGCATCCGGCGCGAGAGGTCAATCGAGCTGTCGGCGCCGAAGACGTCCTGATAGTCCATATATAGGAAGATATCGTTCAGATCGCTATTAAATTGTGTGTTAAATTCCGCGGTGTCCTCATAAGGAACCGAGCCAATGCCGGTCAGCCCCAGACCGAAATTTCCGTGAATATACATGAGGCAGATACCAGTCAGCCCCAGAATCAGGAAAAACAGATGCGTGAGGCTGGCGATCCATTTCTGGATCTGCATCGGAATATGTGAGAGTTTTGTCATAAATTTTGCAACTCCTAACTTCTGTTAGATGGATGATTCACATTTTTACTGTTTCTCAATTTTATATCCAACACCCCAGACAACCTTCAGATAGCGCGGCTCTCTCGGGTTAATTTCGATCTTTTCGCGGATATGGCGGATATGAACCGCAACTGTATTGTCCGCGCCGATCGCCTCCTCATTCCAGATCGCCTCGTAGATCTGGTCGATGGAGAAGACTTTTCCGGCGTTTTTAACGAGCAGAAGCAGGATATTGTACTCGATCGGTGTCAGCTTGATGAGTTCGCCGTCCACGGTTACTTCCTTATTTTCATCGTTGATCTGCAGGCCGCCGCATTTGAATACGTGGTTGCCCATCTGATTGTTCATATTTCCCAGCTGCGTGTAGCGGCGGAGCTGCGATTTCACGCGGGCGACCAGTTCCAGCGGGTTGAATGGCTTCGTGATATAATCATCCGCCCCTATATTTAAGCCCAGAATCTTGTCCGCATCCTCAGACTTCGCGGAAAGGATAATGATCGGGATACTGCTGGTTTCACGCACCTTCAGCGTCGTCCGGATCCCGTCTAACCCCGGCATCATAACGTCCAGAATCATCAAATTCACGGTGTGCGTTTTTAAAAGCTCCAGCGCCTCTGCGCCGTCATACGCCTTGATAACCTCAAATCCCTCACCGGTTAAGTATATGTCAATCGCTTCTACGATCTGTTTATCATCGTCACATACAAGAATACTCTGCATAGCAACTCCTCCTTTTAATAGGGTAATATATAGATAATATAGTATACAAATTTCTGTATAGATACAATAAAGATACCTATATCTTATAATTATACAACGAAAAAGAAAACCATGGAATCTTATTTTTGCGTATTTCAGGAGAAGATTGGGGGCGGCTCTTCTCTGTCCGGGTTGCGTCTTCTCACCAGAATCCTGCTGTTCATTTACAAGTTACCCTTGACAAACCCCACATTCTCCGCTACACTCTAAATTAATTTGAATATCAAACCATTTGAAATTAAAACTATCTTTTATAGAAGAAGCGGAGTTAAACGAGAAAATGACAGCTAGAATCATTGGAATTGGCGCGTATGCGCCGGAGCAGGTTGTGACGAATCAGGATTTGACGAAATTTCTTGATACAAATGATGCCTGGATCCGGGAACGGACGGGTATTGGAGCCAGACATGTCTCGACGAGCGAGGGAACCTCGGCGTTGGCGACAGAGGCGGCGAAGCGCGCGATCGCGGACGCGGGCATTTCTCCGGAGGAGATTGAGATCGTGATCGTGGCGACGTCTTCCCCGGATCGGGCGTTCCCGAGTGCGGCGGCGGATGTACAGGGAGCCATCGGGGCGAAACATGCGGTGGCGTTTGACATCACGGCGGCATGTTCCGGATTTATTTACGCCTTACATATTGTGCAGGGATTTATTCAGGCGGGCATCTACAAGACAGCGCTGATCATCGGTGCGGAGACACTGAGCAAGGTGTTAGACTGGACGGATCGCAGTTCCTGCATCCTGTTTGGCGATGGCGCGGGCGCGGCGGTTGTCCGGGCGGACGAGACGGGTGTGGTGAAGACGCTGGTCGGCAGCGACGGAACGAAGAACGACGTTCTGTACTGCCAGGCGAGAAGTCTTGAAAACTGCCTGACGGGCGGCAGACCGGAGCTTGGTTTTATGCAGATGGACGGTCAGGAAGTCTTCAAGTTTGCGGTGAAGAAGGTACCGGAGATTGTGAATGCGATTCTGGAGGAGACCGGAACGGACCGCGAGGCGGTACAGCATTATCTGCTGCATCAGGCGAATATCCGGATTCTGGAAGCGGCGTCGCGCCGTCTGAAGGTTCCGATGGACAAGATTCCGGTCAATATCGAGCGCTACGGCAATACGTCGGCGGCTTCGATTCCGATTCTTCTGGATGAAATGCACCGGGACGGACGCTTAAAACGCGGCGATACGCTGGTGATGGCAGGTTTTGGCGCGGGTCTTACCTGGGGTGCGGCATTGATGACCTGGTAGGTGTCTGGAGAGGCAAAAAAATATATAGCAAAACTAATGTACATTATCCCATTTTTTGATAAAATATAAGAACAGTGATTGCATTTTTGCGGTCACAAAAAGAAAATTCATTTAAAAAGGAGATTGAAACGATGTTAGAGAAAATGAAAGAAATTATTGCAGAGCAGCTGAGCGTAGACGCAGATTCCATTACCGAGGCTTCCTCTTTCAAGGATGATCTGGGTGCTGATTCTCTGGATCTGTTTGAGCTGGTTATGGCTCTGGAGGACGAGTACTCCGTAGAGATCCCGGCTGAGGATCTGCAGAACCTGGCAACTGTAGGCGATGTTATGAACTACTTAAAAGAAAAAGGTGTAGAGGCATAATGAAAACAAAGATCACAGAAATGTTGGGGATTGAATACCCGATTATTCAGGGCGGCATGGCATGGGTGGCAGAACATCATCTGGCAGCAGCCGTTTCTGAAGCTGGCGGTCTGGGCTTAATTGGCGGCGCCAATGCACCAGGTGAGGTTGTCCGCGAGGAGATCCGCAAGGCGAGAGAGCTGACAAAGAAGCCGTTTGGTGTCAATGTCATGCTGATGAGCCCGTATGCGGATGACGTGGCAAAGGTAGTTGTGGAAGAAGGCATCAAGGTCGTAACGACCGGCGCCGGTATTCCAGGCAAATACATGGGCATGTGGAAGGAAGCCGGCATTAAGGTAATTCCGGTTGTCGCTTCGGTTGCACAGGCACGTCTGATGGAGAAAAGCGGCGCAGATGCAGTCGTTGCAGAAGGCATGGAGTCCGGCGGACACATCGGCGAGGCGACGACGATGACACTTGTTCCGCAGGTAGTTGATGCGGTTTCGATTCCGGTGATTGCAGCCGGAGGTATCGCAGATGGACGCGGCATTGCGGCGGCATTTATGCTGGGCGCAGAGGCAGTCCAGATGGGAACCCGCTTCGTCGTATCGAAGGAATCTATCGTAAGCCAGGCTTACAAGGACAGAGTCATCAAGGCGAAAGACATTGATTCGACCGTAACCGGTATGAGTCACGGACATCCGATCCGCTGTCTTAGAAATAAGATGACGAGAGAGTATCTGAAGCTGGAAAAAGAGGGACGCCCGTTCGAGGAACTGGAGTATTTAACACTTGGAACGCTTCGGAAGGCAGTCATGGAAGGTGACGTGGACAACGGAACCGTGATGGCTGGACAGATTGCAGGTATGGTGAAGAAAGAGCAGACCTGTAAGGAAATGATTGAAGAAATGATGGCCCAGGCGGAGGCGCTTTTGGGCAGAAAGTAGAGAGTGAGTGTAACGCTATGAGCAAAATTGCATTTATTTTTCCGGGTCAGGGCGCACAGACCACTGGCATGGGACAGGATTTTTATCAGGAAACGGAAACGGGACGCGAGATGTTTGAGAAAGCAAGCGAGATCCTTGGGTTTTCAATGACCGATCTTTGCTTTGATCCGGCGCAGACGGACCGTCTGAATATCACGGAGTATACGCAGCCGGCGATGGTAACCGCCAGCCTTGCGATGATGCGTGTATTTATGGAACGTACCGGAATCCGCCCGGATGTGGCTGCGGGCCTGAGCCTGGGAGAGTATCCTGCAATGGCGGCTGCAGGCGTTATGTCTGACGAAGATGCCATCCGTACCGTGCGGCAGAGAGGTATCCTGATGCAGGGCGAAGTCCCGGTTGGTCAGGGCGCCATGTCTGCCGTACTGGCGATGGATGCAGAGAAGATCGAAGAGGTGATCGCGCCGATCGAGGGCGTGCAGATTGCCAACTATAACTGCCCGGGACAGATTGTTATCTCTGGTAAGACAGAGGCGGTTGCCGAGGCAGGAGAGAAATTGAAGGAAGCGGGCGCAAAACGCGTTCTTCCGTTAAAGGTAAGCGGACCGTTCCATTCCAAGATGTTAGTGGGAGCTGGCGAGAAGCTTGGAAAGGTACTCGATACCGTTGAGATTCATACGCCGGAGATTCCGTATATCGCGAATGTGACGGCAGATTATGTGACCGATGCAGCCGATGTAAAGCCGCTTCTGATGAAGCAGGTTTCTTCCTCCGTCCGCTGGGAGCAGACGATCCGGAAGATGTTAGCAGACGGTGTGGACACATTTATTGAGATCGGACCGGGCAAGACCCTGACTGGTTTCATGCGTAAAATCGACAAAAACGCGAAGGCGTTCAATATAGAGAAACTGGAAGATATCGACAAAGTAAAGGAGGCGCTTGGATGTTAAATGGAAAAGTAGCAGTTGTGACAGGTGCCAGCCGCGGCATTGGCCGTCAGATCGCTATTTCGATGGCGAAAGAGGGCGCTGTGGTGATCGTCAATTATAATGGTTCTGCGGCAAAGGCAGAGGAAGTCGTAAAGGAAATTACCGAGGCAGGCGGACAGGCGGAAGCCGTTCAGTGTAATGTTTCGGATTACAGCGCGGCGGAGGCGTTCTTAAAGGACATTATCAGCCGCTATAAGAGAATTGATATTTTAGTCAACAACGCGGGCATCACCCGTGACAATCTTCTGATGAAGATGAGTGAGGAAGAGTTTGACGCCGTTATCGATACGAACTTAAAGGGCGCATTTAACTGCATTAAGCACGTATCCCGCCAGATGTTAAAGCAGAAGAGCGGACGCATCATCAATATTTCCTCTGTTTCCGGCGTGATGGGAAATGCGGGACAGGCAAATTACTGTGCGTCCAAGGCGGGCGTGATCGGACTGACCAAATCCGTGGCAAGGGAGATTGGAAGCCGTGGTATCACGGTCAACGCGATTGCACCGGGATTTATTGATACGGAAATGACCGCCGTTCTTCCGGACGATGTGAAGAAGGCGATGGGCGAGCAGATTCCGTTAAAACGTTTCGGTACGACCGAGGATGTAGCGCAGGCAGCCGTATTTCTGGCTTCTGACCGCGCAGCCTACATCACAGGACAGGTTCTGTGCGTGGACGGCGGAATGGCGATGTAGGGAAAAGGTGCTTTACAGATAGGCACTTTTGGAACCGAAAGTGGCGTACGATAACGTAGTGGCAGCAGATTTTGCCGATTTGGAATGCGAAGCATCGGCAAAATCGTGTCGCAGTTTGCACAACGTGTGAATTGTGACGATAGAAAGGCAGGTTTTTAGATGGAAAATAAGACACGTGTAGTAGTAACCGGTCTGGGAGCGATCACTCCGGTTGGAAATGACGTAGCAAGCTTCTGGCAGGGATTAAAGGATAAAAAAGTCGGTATCGCGCCGATCACATATTTTGATACAACCGATTATAAGGCAAAGCTGGCAGGCGAGGTGAAGGATTTTGATCCGAAGAAATACATGGATCCGAAGGCAGCGAGACGTATGGAGCCGTTTTCCCAGTATGCGGTAGCGGCAGCCGGTGAGGCGATCGCACAGGCGGGTCTGGATATGGAAAAAGAGGATCCGTTCCGCGTGGGAACCAGCATCGGTTCCGGTATCGGAAGCTTACAGGCGATGGAACGTGAGCACAAAAAAATGCTGGAAAAAGGACCGAACCGTGTGAACCCGCTGCTCGTTCCGATGATGATCAGCAACATGGCAGTCGGCAATGTGGCAATGCATTATGGTTTAAAGGGTAAATCCATCAACGTGGTAACTGCCTGTGCGACCGGTACGAACTCTATCGGTGAGGCGTTCCGCTCGATCCAGTACGGCGAGGCAGACGTGATGGTAGCCGGTGGTACCGAGTCTGCGATCACACCGCTCGGTATGGCAGGTTTCGCGGCTCTGACGGCTCTTTCTACCAATGATGACCCGGAGACGGCATCCCGTCCGTTTGATAAGGACCGCGATGGTTTCGTCATGGGCGAGGGCGCTGGTATCGTAGTTCTGGAGTCCTTAGAGCACGCGCAGAAGCGCGGCGCAAAGATTCTGGCAGAGGTAGTCGGCTACGGCGGAAGCAACGATGCATTCCACATCACTTCCCCGGCAGAGGATGGAAGCGGCGCAGCGTATGCGATGGAGATGGCGCTCAAGGATGCAGGTATCGCACCGGAGAAGATTGATTACATCAATGCACATGGAACCAGTACACACCATAACGATCTCTTCGAGACGATGGCAGTGAAAAAAGCGCTGGGAGACCACGCTTACAAGGTAAAAATTAACTCCACTAAGTCGATGATTGGACATCTTTTAGGTGCAGCGGGCGGTGTTGAGTTTATCGCCTGCGTGAAATCCATTGAGGATGGATTTGTACACGCAACCGCAGGTTTAAAAGAGGCAGGCGAGGGCTGCGATCTGGATTACACGATGGGCGAGGGTGTTCCGATGGATATCCACTATGCCCTGACCAACTCCCTGGGATTTGGTGGTGTCAATGCCAGCCTGGTAATCAAGAAATTTGAGGACTAAATTGGGAAAGCGAAAGAGGTAACTGAAATTATGATGGGAATTAAAGAGATCCAGGAGATCATCCCGCACCGTCATCCGTTTCTTTTGATCGACTGTATCGAGGAAGTGACACCGGGCGAGGGCGCGGTTGGATATAAAAATGTAACATACAACGAGCCGTGGTTTGCAGGTCATTTTCCGCAGGAGCCGGTCATGCCGGGCGTCCTGATCGTGGAGGCGCTGGCGCAGGTCGGCGCGGTTGCGATTTTAAGTGAAGAAGGAAATAAGGGCAGGACGGCATATTTCGGGGCAATCAACAACGCAAAATTCAAGAAAAAGGTAGTTCCGGGCGACAAGTTAAAGCTGGAGTGCCATATCATCAAGAGAAAAGGACCGGTCGGCATCGGAAGTGCGACGGCAACCGTCGATGGCAAGCTGGCTGTTTCCGCAGAGCTGACGTTTATGATTGGCTAATAAGTGAGGTTGAATAAGAGATGTTTAAAAATCTGTTTAAGAAATCGTATACTTCGATCAATACAAACGACCACGGTTCTGCCGGCGTAAGCCGTGCGGAGAGTGCGAAAGCAGATAAAAGGGCGGCAGAGGCAGCACAGGAAAAACCGGAGAAGATTCCGAGCCGTCCGACGGCGATGACGCCGGAAAGCCTGCGTTCTTTATGGCGTAAGTGTAATAAATGTGAGAAACCGATTCTGGTGCAGGATGTCAAGGACAACCTGTATGTGTGCCCGCGCTGCGGCGGATATTTCCGGATGCATGCGTACCGCCGGATTGAGATGTTGATCGATGAAGGTACCTTTGAAGAGTGGGATAAGGAGATGTCTGTGGTCAATCCGCTTGCATTTCCGGGCTATGAGGGCAAGGTTGAGGCAGCCAGAGAGAAAACCGAGTTAAATGAGGCGGTTGTCACTGGTAAAGGAAAGATTCACGGTTATGAGACTGTGATCGCGGTCTGCGACTCCCGTTTCCTGATGAGCAGCATGGGTCACAACATGGGAGAGAAGATTGCCCGTGCGGTAGAGCGTGCGACCGAGGAACGGCTTCCGGTTATCATCTACGCGGCTTCCGGCGGCGCGAGAATGCAGGAGGGCATGATCTCCCTGATGCAGATGGCGAAAACTTCCGCAGCCTTAAAACGTCATTCCGAGGCGGGACTTCTTTACATAAGCTTTATGACGGATCCGACCACCGGCGGCGTAACGGCAAGCTTTGCGTCCCTGGGCGATATCATCCTGGCAGAGCCGGGAGCGCTGATTGGATTTGCGGGTCCGCGTGTCATCGAGCAGACGATCGGTCAGAAGCTCCCGGAGGGCTTCCAGAGAGCCGAGTTCCAGCTGACACACGGTTTTGTGGATCAGATCGTGGAAAGAAAAGATCAGAAGCGTGTTCTGGGACAGATTTTGAAGCTTCACAGCCAGGAGCATGGCTGGGAGAAATGGAACGACGAGGCGGAGAACCACACAGAAGCAGCATCTGCATCCAAGGCAGAAAAAGCAGCTTCTGTGGAGGAAGGCAAGTTAAAGAGCCGGAAAGCACCGTTCTCCGGTATCATGCGCCAGAAGACCTTAAATAAGATCGCAGGCCGAGAGAGAGACGCCTGGGAGGCAGTACGCCAGTCCCGTAGCGCCGGACGTCTGAACGCCAGCGATTATATCCGGATCCTGTTTGACGATTTTACCGAGTTCCACGGCGACCGGTATTATGGCGATGATATGGCGGTCATCGGCGGTGTGGCATCCTTCTATGGAATGCCGGTCACGGTCATTGGACAGGAGAGAGGTAAATCCCCGAAAGACAGCATGAAGCACAACTTCGGCATGCCGTCTCCGGAAGGATACAGAAAGGCGCTCCGTCTGATGAAACAGGCGGCGAAATTTAACCGTCCGATCATCTGTTTTGTCGATACGCCAGGTGCATTCCCGGGTATGGAGGCAGAGGAGAGAGGCCAGGGCGAGGCGATTGCCCGCAACCTCTTTGAAATGTCGGATATGAAGGTGCCGATTCTGGCGATTATCACCGGTCAGGGCGGCAGCGGCGGCGCACTGGCGCTGGCGGTTTCCAACGAGGTATGGATGATGGAGAATGCGACCTACTCGATCCTTTCTCCGGAGGGCTTTGCTTCGATTCTGTGGAAAGATGCCAAGAGAGCCAGCGAGGCGGCGAAGGTCATGAAGATGACGGCAGAGGATCTGTATGAGCTTGGCATGATCGAGCGTATTATCTGCGAGGATGAGCCGGCAACCGATGACAACATCGAGGAGATCGGACGCATCATCGACCGCCATATGCGCGAGTTCTTCCAGTCCTGCGCGGAAAAGACACCGGATGAGATCGCGGAGCAGCGGTATGAACGTTTTAGAAAAATCTAAAAAATAGATATTGAAAGGGGGTTGCCGCGCGGCGGTCCCCTTTGTGAATATAGGAGATCGTATGAGTACAATTTTATCACAGTTAAAACCGCTGAAAATTGGTGATCTGACGGCGAAGCTTCCGATCATCCAGGGCGGTATGGGGGTTGGCATCAGCCTGTCCTCGCTGGCAGGAGCCGTGGCGGGGGCCGGCGGCATCGGCATTATTTCCACTGCCCAGATCGGTTTCCGGGAGCCGGATTTTGCCGAGCATCCGCAGGAGGCAAACCTACGCGCGATCGGTTCAGAGTTGCAGAAGGCGCGCGCGATCGCGAAGGGCGGCATCGTGGGCTTTAATATCATGGTGGCGACGAAAAACTATGCGGAGTACGTTAAAACGGCGGTCAAGGCGGGCGCTGACCTGATCATATCGGGCGCAGGACTTCCTGTTTCCCTGCCGGAGTATGTGAAAGGGACGGCGACGAAGATTGCGCCGATCGTTTCCTCCGTTAAGGCGGCGACGGTCATCTGCCGGATGTGGGACCGCAAGTACCAGACCGCACCGGATCTGGTGGTCGTTGAGGGACCGCTGGCGGGCGGACATCTGGGATTTGACCGTGAGAAGCTGACCGAGCTGGAGGTAGACACGCCGCACGCAGCCGAGACATTCCATCAGGCGGAATATGACGAGGAAGTGCGGGGAATTATCGCGCTGGTTAAAAAATACGCGCAGAAATATGGCAAATCGATTCCGGTTGTGACGGCTGGCGGCATCTATGACCATGCGGATGTGATGCACCAGATGGAGCTTGGCGCGGACGGCGTGCAGGTGGCAACCCGTTTTGTGACAACCGAGGAATGCGATGCACCGATGGCATATAAGCAGGCATATCTGGATGCGAAGGAAGAGGACATCGTGATTGTCAAAAGTCCGGTCGGCATGCCGGGACGTGCGATCAAGAATGCGTTCTTAAAAGAACTGGAAAAAGGAAGACAGGCAGTGACACACTGTTACCAGTGTCTGGAACACTGTGATCCGGCGAAGATCCCGTACTGCATCACACAGGCACTTGTCAATGCCGCCCGCGGTGATGAGGATCATGCTCTGATTTTCTGCGGCGGAAACGCGTGGAGAGCAGAGAAAATCGAGACGGTTGAGGGCGTGATGCGGGCGCTGTGCGAAGGGTAGGATAGATTTTGGCAGGGTTCAGGGATGAGCCAAGATGAAATTTGCAAATAGTTCAGTGAAAAATGCAAAAATATAAAGAGAGGGCTTGCAAAATGCAGCCCTCTTTTGTGTATCCAATCATCCCCTAAAACGATTCAAACAAGCATAAATTTCCTGCACGCGCGGCATTGCCAGTCCCATGGCGGCATATGAAGCATCGCTGAACACAGAGAGCCCGTCTGCTTCATAGGCTTTTAAGAGTGTGGCAACCGTTTCCTGTACGGTGCAGCGCTCCAGAAGGCCTTTTTCCAGGCAGTAGCGCACCATCTGGGCGAGTGCGGCGGTCTGCTCGCTGTCGGCAAGCTGTTCGACGAAGCGCAGATCGACCGGCTCTTTGGCAACCTGGAAAGAGTGTTTGTCGTGGACACGGACTTTGATACGCGTGTTCCGGTCGGAATTTCGGTCAGCTTCGCGGCGTCCTCCGCGACCGCGTTCAAAACGTCCTGCATCGGAGGCGCTGCTGCCGCGATTGCCAAACCGTCCAGAACGACCGCTGTTTTCGCCCTCTTCCTGAGATTCACCTCCAGCTTCTGCGCGGCTGTCGCCAAAATCCAGCGCCATCGCGCCCACAGCCCGTCCTGTTCCGCCAGCCGCCAGCTTCCGTCCAGCCGTCGGGAGCTTGAACCCAGGCGCCTGGATGGCGGGTTTGGAAGCCTCCTGTTCGCATGCATTTTTTACCATCTCCGTGATATCAAACGGGCGGTATGCATCCATCTGGATAATAGTGTCTGCGATGAAGAAGTAGGCGCCGGAGCTTCCGGCTACGAGGACGGTGGAGATGCCTGCCTGCTTGTAGAGATCGCGGGCGCGTTCGATGAACGGGGTGATCGGCTCTTTATCGCGGCTGACGATGCGCTGCATCAGGTCGTCCCGCAGCATGAAGTTGGTAGCGGAGGTGTCCTCGTCGATCAGGAAAGCGCGGGTTCCCGCTTCAATGCTTTCGATCACAGCTGCCGCCTGGGAGGTACTGCCGCTGGCATCGGCGGTGGAAAAGCAGGTGGTGTCTTTTTTGTTCGGCAGATCCCGGATAAAGAGGGAAATATCAACGTGGTTGATGCTGCGCCCATCCTCGGCGCGCAGCTTGACTGCGGTTTCATCGGTGATGACATATTCACGTCCATCCCCTGGAATATGGTTGTAGACGCCGGATTCCAGCGCTTTTAGCAGTGTGGATTTGCCGTGGTAGCCGCCGCCTACGATCAGGGTGATGCCGCGGTGGATTGCCATGCCGGAGATCGGACCGTGTCCCGGAAGATTCAGAGTGATTCTTAAGGAATCCGGGGAATGGAACGCAACACTGCCCTTCATCGGACGGTCGGAGACGCCGGTTTCACGCGGCAGGATTGAGCCGTCTGCGACGAAGGAGACGAGATCTAAGCGTTTCAGCTCATTGCGGATAAATTGCTGGTCGTCTGCCAGCGTGATGCGTTTTTTGATTTCAGCGGTGTTCTGGCGGCGGTAGAAAAAGACGTTTTCGACACAGCCTGGAAGAAAATCAAAGAAAATCCGGATCAGTTCACCGGAGTTGATGGTGCGCCCGAATGCCGGGAAACCAACCTCAAAACGGGCTGTAATCTCATTTCTCCCGATCTCGCAGGCGGTCCGGGAGAGAACCTCCTGACCGGGGCGGCTGGTGGCGATCAGACCACTTTTTCCAGAACCTTTTGCCTTGAAAGAAAGACGACCGATTTCACGGGAAAAACAGCGGAGCAGGTAATCTTCAAGCGCTGTTTTTTTCCACGGCGTATCAAAGAGTTCTGCCGGAAATCCGGCTTTCGCGTGGCGGACCTGGATACTGACCTTGGAAGGAGACGCAAACGGGTCACCCTGTACATGGTCGATGGATAAAATATACGTATTAAAATCATAAGCGCCGCGCACGTCCTTGTAAGCCGGATAGCTTTTGTGATCGATGGAGGTGAGGAGACGCTTTAAATCTGCGGATTGTTTCATTCTGAATACCTCGTTTTCATAATATTAAATCATATTTCAATGTCTTCACGGTTTTTGGCAGGAGAATCCATATAAAATGGCCTTTTTCAAAGAATATCTGTCATGTGAAGCAGATGATAGTTCTTATTTTAAAGATCCAAATTCTGAAATGCAAGCGGAATGGACGAAAAGAAACGATATAATTGTATCTATTTATGATGGTGTATATTTGGCGTCTTTTTATACTTGTCTGAGTATAAAATGTTCTGAGCGTACCATATGACAGTAGGGAGGTAGATGCATGTTAAATGCACTCTGGGCGTTTATGATGCTTACGGGGCTTGGCTGGGCGGCGGTGCATGGGACGCTGGGGGCGGTGACGGAGGGAATGCTTGCAGCGGCGGGGGATGCAGTCTCGCTGGGAATCACGATGCTGGGGGTGATGGCGTTTTGGACGGGAATTTTGGAGATCGGACGGCGGGCGGGGCTGATTGAGCAGTTGTCGGCGGGGATGCGGCCGGTGCTTCATTTCCTCTTTCCGCGCATTCCAGCGGGTCATCCGGCGCTTTCTTCGATGGCCGCCAATATGATTGCCAATATGCTGGGGCTTGGCTGGGCGGCGACCCCGGCGGGGCTTACGGCGATGAAGGAGCTGGAAGAACTGGAGGAGGAACGGAGAGCGGCGGGGGATCCGGCGGCGGTCACACAGGGAACGGCGAGCGATGAAATGTGTACGTTTCTGGTCGTAAATATTTCATCGCTGCAGCTCATTCCTATCAATATGATTGCCTACCGGAGCCAGTACGGATCGACGCACCCGCTGGCAGTGGCCGGCCCGGCGTTCCTGGCGACCTGTATCAGCACTCTGGCAGGAGTGGCGGTGTGCCGCGTGATGTGCAGGAGAAAGCAATATAAATCAATAAAAAAGGATGGCTGGAAATAGAAAACGCAATTTGGCGTCATGTAGGGGGGGAAATTTCACACAAAAAACAAATTTATCCCCTATAATGCCCTTGTTAAAATAAGGGGCGCTGGAAACAGATCCGTTATCATAGAACGCGGATTCAAACCATACATATAAAACAAGTATAGACACGGGAGCCGTCAAATGCGCTGCATCAATTACCTCTCTGAATACCTGGTTCCGGTTGTTTTGTTTTATATCGTTGGGTTTGCGGTGCTTCAGAAACGCCCGGTTTTTGATGATTTTATCGAAGGGGCGCTTGCGGGGCTTAAAACGGTGGCTGGAATCCTGCCGACGCTGGTGGGACTGATGGCGGCGGTCGGCGTGCTTCGGACCTCCGGTTTTCTCGATTTCCTCTCCGGGGTGCTGGCGGGACCGGCGGCATTTCTGCATATACCGGCACAGGTGGTTCCGCTGCTTCTGGTGCGTCTGGTGTCCAGTTCGGCGGCGACGGGGCTGCTCTTAGATATTTTTAAAACGTATGGACCCGATTCGCGGCTCGGCATGATGGTGTCGGTTCTTGAGAGCTGCACGGAGACGGTTTTTTATACGATGAGTGTCTACTATCTGACCGTGCGGATTTCAAAGACGCGATGGACGCTTGCGGGGGCGCTGATTGCAACGTTCGCGGGGCTTGTGGCGAGTATCTTATGTAGTGCCATGGTATGAAGATGTAAGAAATTTGCTAGTTGTCTTGCCGCACAGAATATTGTATAATCGGTAGGGTAAATTGCCGTTTTGCGCGCTGAAACCAAGGATGAGAGGGAAAACTGTGGGAAATTATGAGACGCTGAATGAGCTTCTGGTGACGCTGTTCCGCGATGTGATGGACATAGAACAGAAGGTAATCATTACGCCGGAGTTTAAAGACATCACGAATAACGATATGCATGTGATCGAAGCGATCGGGATTGGTGAACCGAAAAATATGTCATCGATTGCCAGAGAACTGTCCGTTACGGTGGGAACGCTCACGATTGCCATGAACAGCCTGGTCAAAAAAGGCTATGTGGAACGAAGCCGGGGACTCGAGGATCGGCGGGTCGTATATATTTCTCTTTCAGAGCGGGGCAGAAAAGCGTATGGGCATCACGCCCGGTTCCACCGGGAGATGATCGAGAGCCTGACAAGCGATCTGTCGGAAGATGAGATGCAGACGTTGGTAAAGGCGCTGATGAAGCTAAATCAGTGGTTTAGGAGTAAGGATGGGCAGCGGTAAAAAGAAGGGATGTAGTCTGCACTGGATGGAAACAGGTGTGAAAGACAAAAACGGTTGCGAAAACCGTGAAGCAACTGCTGCGAGGAGAATACAAGGAGGTACATTATGAAGAAATTTATGGTAATGGCAGCTGGTCTTATGATGGCAGCTGTTCTGGGCGCATGTGCGCCGACGGCAAGAAATACAGGAGAAACCAGCGAACATGGAACTGCCCCGGCAGGTGCGGCGCAGCAGGAGACTGTAGATGGCGTGGCTGAGAAAGAAAGCATGGTGGTAACGGATGCAGATCCGACGGTAACGGTTTGCGTATATTCTGTAAAATCTGATAAGAGCGGCTTAAAACAGAATATGGATGGCATTGACGGCGATGAGCTGGATGCACAGGAACTGCTTGATAAGATGGCAGAGATGGGCGTCATTGAAGAGGGAATCACCGTGGATAAATTTGAGCAGAAGGACGGCGCACTGACGCTGGAACTCTCCTCCTTAAAGGAGTCTTCTGACAAGCTGGTTGTCATGGCGATTGCCAATACATTTATCCAGAACTACGAGGCAAAGACGCTGGAGTTGAGCGTAGCAGGCGAGAAGATCGGCGACGGTCCGATGAGCTTTGAGAAGAATTACAAGAAAGTAAATTAAAGCATGAAAATGCGAAAAGAGCGGGATCTCTGAAGTATGCGGATGCATACAGGGAGACTCCGCTCTTTTTCTCTTATACGTGTAATTTCTCCGTCATCAGCCATGTTTGAAAATACGGTTTGATGACCCGGAAGGAAGCGCCGTCCATGTTCAGGATGAACTGGTGGAAGCTCTTGGCGTTGAATTTGTTCCCAAGTACCTCCTCGGCTTCCTGGCGCATGGTCAGGATTTCCAGATAGCCGGTATAGTATTTCAGGTAATTGCCCGGATTATCAATGATTGCCAGGTATATCTCGCGCGCGGATTCCGGATCCGTAAATCCGTAGGAATTTTCCAGATAACTGGTGGTTGTGGCGAGATCCCAGCCATCATAGTGGATGCAGATGTCGAGAAGCGCGTACAGCCCGTAGCTGCTGGCTTCGCTGCAGCGCATCAGCGGTTTGACCGCTTCCGGCAGTCCGTTGTCGAAGGAGTAGGCGTACAGTTCGCTGTAGAGTCCCCAGCCTTCGTTGTAGCCGCCGCAGGCAAGAAGCCGCCGTACCGGAACCGGCTCCCGGTCATTGAAATAAGCCGACTGGTAGAGATGCCCCGGATAGCCCTCGTGCGCCAGCATGGTGTAGAGGTTCTGCTCAGTGCTTGCTTTTTCGTTGATGTAAATGGTGTTGGAACCGTCGGAATCGATCGGCGGTACGAGGAAAAAGGCCGGGGACAGGGAAGATTCCAGCGCTTCCGGGACGTATTTGAGCGTGTAGGAGGTATCTGTAAGCGCCGGGAAATCATCCTGAATCTGCACCTGTAAATTCTGAAGGATCTCATCCGGATCGGAGAGTGTGATGGCAGAGTCGGTCATCTGCCGGACGAGTTCCGGATGTTCCTTTAAGCGGACGCGGATTTCGGATAAATCTGCCTGCATCTGCTTCTCAATCCGCGTTTTGAGCGCATCGACCGAGGAATCTGTGCCGGTCAGCGCCGCCGCAAGATAGGCATAATACTCCCTGCCGTGTTCGTAGGTGCTAAGTCCTCCTGCCTCCGGATGGGAGCCCTTGAGCGATTCCAGTGCTTTAGAGAGGTTTGTATATGCCGGGATAAAGTGTTCCTTTAAAATGGTCAGATGTTTTGCTTTGTAGGACGCCTTTTCTGCATCGCTTAAGCCCTCAACCGCATTTAAGCGGGAGGCAAATGTTTCCGTCAGCAGGCTGTTTTCCGGGCGGATGAGGTAGCTTTTACAGGATTTTAAAATCCGGTCGATGGTGTCGTCGGACGGTGCGAGACCGGCGTCTGCCTGCGCCTGTTCATATGCTGCGAGCTGCTTGTAATATGTGTCGATCTGCGAAAGCAGTGCCAGGTAATGGTCGATGTCGGCACGGTTGTAAAATGTGTATTCGGCTAATAAGGTCGGAAGTTCCGCCTGCGTGCCGATCAGGGCGCTTAACGGCTGATTGTAGAGTTCCAGTCCCTTCGAGCCGGCTTCCGTCTCCAGTGTGTCCTTCATCATCCGGTAGGTGAAGAGCTGGTCGGAGGTCAAGAGAGAGGTATCGAAGGAAGAAAGTTCCTCAAGAACGGCCGCGTTTTCCTCGGAATCCTTTTGAAGCTGTTCCAGGGAATATTCTGGAAATTTCATCTCCGGTTCGGTGATACCGTAATTTTCCAGATTCCGGACAAGAAAATGAAGGGAGAGCGGATCGTCCTGCACGCTTTCTTGAAACTGGTGTGCCAGAAACGCATCAAAACGCGCCTGTTCGCTGGCAGCATCGGACGATGCATTGGAAGGAGAACCAGTCTGCCCGGAAGCGGCGTAGGATTCGGCGGGGGTTCTTGAGCCGGAAGAACCAGCGCATCCGGAGAGCGCCAGGGCAGCAGCTGCAGCGATCGCGAGCGCTGTGCGCGGCAGGGGCGGGAAGGAAAAGCGTTTCTGCATAATATAATACCTCCAAAACAAATATATATGTCTGCAAGTATACCATACTTGACAAAGGGATGCAAAACAGATAGACTTAATCTATATATTTATATATGAAGAAAAGGCAGAGAAAAGAAGGTGGCTTGCCTTTAATCGCAGATGGAAAATCATGGGCGGTTAGAGGCTTTTTTTGTGAAGAACACAATTTAAAGCGCAATTTTAATAAGGAGGGCATGATAAATGTGTCAGAACTGTAAGAAACCTTACTATATAACAACTGCGATTGCCTATACATCGGGCAAACCGCATATCGGAAATACCTATGAGATCGTGCTGGCGGACAGCATTGCGCGCTACAAGAGAGCGCAGGGCTACGATGTGCGTTTCCAGACGGGCACCGATGAGCATGGTCAGAAGATCGAGTTAAAGGCAGATGAGGCTGGCATCACGCCGAAGCAGTTTGTCGATAACGTGGCGGGTGAGATCAAGACGATCTGGGATCTGATGAATACATCCTACGACAAATTTATCCGCACCACCGACGAGGATCATGAGGCGCAGGTAAAGAAGATTTTCAAGAAGCTCTATGATCAGGGCGATATTTACAAGAGCTGCTATGAGGGACTTTACTGTACCCCGTGCGAGTCCTTCTGGACCCAGTCCCAGGTCGTAGACGGCAAATGCCCGGACTGCGGACGCCCGGTACAGCCGGCGAAGGAAGAGGCATATTTCTTCCGTATGAGCAAATATGCGCAGAGACTCATCGATTATATCAATGAGCACCCGGAGTTCATCCAGCCGGTTTCCCGTAAAAATGAGATGATGAACAACTTCCTGCTTCCGGGCCTGCAGGATCTGTGTGTTTCCCGTACTTCCTTTAAATGGGGGATTCCGGTTGATTTCGACCCGAAGCACGTTGTATATGTATGGCTGGATGCACTGACCAACTATATCACCGGTCTTGGATATGACTGCGACGGCGAGAGCGGCGAGCTGTTCAAGAAATACTGGCCGGCAGACCTGCATTTGATTGGTAAGGATATTATCCGTTTCCATACCATTTACTGGCCGATCTTTTTGATGGCACTCGACCTGCCGCTTCCAAAGCAGGTATTTGGTCATCCGTGGCTGTTACAGGGCGACGGCAAGATGAGTAAATCCAAGGGAAATGTGATTTACGCCGATACACTGGTTGATTTCTTTGGCGTGGATGCAGTCCGCTACTTCGTTCTGCATGAGATGCCGTTTGAGAACGACGGCGTTATTACCTGGGAGCTGATGGTAGAGAGACTGAACTCGGATCTGGCAAATATCCTCGGCAACCTCGTAAAGAGAACGGTATCGATGACGAACCAGTACTTTGGCGGCGTAGTAGCCGACAAGGGCGTGACGGAGCCGGTGGACGAGGAGCTGAAGAAGGTAGTGCTGGAAGCAGTCCGCAAGGTCGATGAGAAGATGGATAAGCTGCGCGTTGCCGATGCGATCACCGAGATCTTCAATATTTTCCGCCGCAGCAACAAATACATTGACGAGACAACCCCGTGGATTCTGGCAAAGGAAGAGGACAAGCAGGATCGTCTTGCGACTGTTCTCTATAACCTGGTTGAGTCTATCACGATCGGTGCGTCCCTGCTTGAATCCTTCATGCCGGAGACCTCTGAGAAGATCTTAAAAGAATTAAATACCGTAAAACGTGAACTGTCACAGATGGATGAATTTGGCCGTTATCCGTCCGGAAATAAGGTGACTGAGGAGCCGGAGGTTCTCTTTGCCCGCCTGAAACTCGACGATGTGATGAAGAAAGTCAAAGTTATCCAGGAAGAGCAGAAGAAGGCGGTTGCTGCAAAGGCAGAGCCGGAGAAGGAAGAGGACGAGAAAGCCGAGGGCATCGATATCGAGCCGAAAGCAGAGATTACCTACGATGATTTTGCAAAACTGCAGTTCCAGGTTGGCGTGATCCTCTCCTGCGAGGCTGTTCCGAAGTCCAAGAAGCTTCTCTGCTCCCAGGTTCAGGTCGGAAGCAAAGTGCGCCAGATCATCAGCGGCATCAAGCATTCCTACTCCCCGGAGGAGATGGTCGGCAAGAGAGTCATGGTTGTGACCAACTTAAAACCGGCGAAATTGGCAGGTCTGCTCTCCGAGGGCATGATTTTGTGTGCCGAGGATGCAGACGGAAAGCTGTCCCTGATGACAACGGAGAAAGAGATGCCGGCGGGTGCGGAGATCTGCTAAGGAAAAAGGAATATAACTTATATGATATTTGATACACACGCTCATTACGATGATGAGGCGTTTGACGGGGACCGGGAAGAACTTCTTTCCGGTCTGGCAGCAGGCGGGATCGGCACGGTCGTCAATGTCGGCGCGGATATGGCAAGTACGAAGACGACGATTGCCCTGACGGAAAAATATCCGTTTATCTATGGGGCAGCAGGTGTCCATCCGAGCAGCACGGCGGAGCTTGACGAGGAAAAATTTGCCGAACTCCGTGTGCTGGCACAGTCCGGGAAGATCGTGGCGATCGGCGAGATCGGTCTCGACTATTACTGGGAAGAGCCGGATCATGAGACCCAGAAGAAATGGTTCCACCGCCAGTTAAATCTGGCTCGGGAATTAAAACTTCCAGTCATCATCCACAGCCGCGACGCGGCGAAGGATACGCTCGATATCATGAAGGAAGAGCACTCCGGGGAGATAGGCGGTGTGATTCATTGCTTCTCCTATGGAAAAGAGATGGCGGCAGAGTATTTAAAGATGGGCTTTTACTTAGGTATCGGCGGTGTACTGACCTTCAAGAACGCGAAAAAGCTTCTGGAAGTAGCCGAGATGGCGCCGCTCGACCGTCTGGTACTCGAAACCGACTGCCCCTACCTCGCTCCGGTTCCCAACCGCGGCAAACGCAACTCCTCACTGAACCTGCCATATGTGGCGGAAAAGCTGGCAGAAATCAAGAAATGTACACCGGAAGAGATCGTTCGTGCGACTGAAGAGAATGCGCGGAGGCTGTACCGGTTACCGTAAAAAGGGGTGTCCCGGACACCCGGGAAAGGATTTTCGGAATGGATCTTGGAAACCCGAAGAATACAATCGAAGTAATACAGAAATACAATTTTGCCTTCCAGAAAAAATTCGGTCAGAATTTTCTGATTGATACGCACGTGCTGGACAAGATTATCTCAGCGGCGGGCATGACCAAGGAGGACACCGTCCTGGAAGTCGGTCCTGGCATCGGTACGATGACACAGCGCCTTTCACAGGCGGCAGGACAGGTCATCGCCGTGGAGATCGACACAAATCTGATTCCGATCTTAAAAGATACGCTTCAGGACTGCGAAAATGTAACTGTTATCAATGAAGATATTTTAAAGATTGACATTAAAAAAATGGCGGAAGAAAAAGGCGGCGGACGTCCGGTTAAGGTCGTGGCGAACCTGCCGTACTATATCACGACCCCGATCATCATGGGGCTGTTTGAGAGCGGCGCGCCGATCGACAATATTACGGTTATGGTGCAGAAAGAGGTCGCAGACCGGATGCAGGTTGGTCCTGGCTCGAAGGATTACGGCGCGCTGTCGCTGGCGGTTCAGTATTATGCCGAGCCATACATCGTGGCAAATGTGCCGCCGAACTGTTTCATTCCGCGTCCGAATGTGGGCTCAGCGGTCATCCGTCTGACCCGCCATGCGAAGCCGCCGGTGGAGGTAAAGGATAAAGATTTAATGTTCCGTCTCATCCGCGCGTCCTTCAACCAGCGCCGGAAAACCCTGCAGAACGGGCTTTCCAACGCGCAGGATCTCTCCTTTAGCAAGGAAGAGATCGCAGCCGCAATCGAGTCGCTGGGACTTTCCCCGTCCGTGCGCGGCGAGACGCTGACGCTGGCGCAGTTTGCAGCGCTTTCGGATGTGCTTGGAAAATAGAAATTGATAAGAGAAATATAAAAAAGTCCCATCCTTATGCAGATTCAAATCTGAAAGGATGGGACTTTTTGAATTTTTTGCTTTTTTAAAATTATTCCGACAATAAAATCCGGTCATTATCCAGCGCGTGGCCTGCGCCGGTCTTGAAGCGGGCGATCAGATCCTCGACAGTCATGGAAGCGCGCTCTGCGCCGCCGACGTCGAGCACGATATTTCCGTTTGCCATCATGAGCGTGCGGTTTCCGAGCTCCAGAGCCTGGTTCATATTGTGGGTGATCATCAGGCAGGTGATTTTCTCCTCAGCAACGATATTTTTCGTCAGCTCCAGTACTTTTTCAGCTGTTCCCGGATCGAGGGCGGCAGTGTGCTCATCGAGCAGCAGAAGCTTCGGCGTGATGAGGGTTGCCATGAGCAGGGTGAGCGCCTGGCGCTGACCGCCGGAGAGAAGTCCGACCGGCTGGGTCATCCGGTCTTCAAGCCCCATATTTAAGAGGGAGAGGCGTTCGCGGAACGCATCCTTATCTTTCTTGGAAATGCGGGAAAATGGCGATTTTCCCTTTGCAGTCCGCAGATAGGCGAGGGCAAGATTTTCTTCGATCGTCATGCCCGGCGCCGTTCCCTTTAACGGGTCCTGGAAGAGGCGGCCGACCATCAGGCTGCGCTTGTGCTCCGGCATATAGGTGATGTCCTCGCCATCCAGCTCGATAAAGCCGTCATCGACGTAGAAGCTGCCGGCAATCGCATTGAACAGGGTCGATTTTCCGGCGCCGTTGGAACCGATGATTGTCACGAAATCTCCGTGATCCAGATGCAGGGACAGCCCGGAGAGCGCCTGTTTGGCGTTGACAGTTCCCGGATTAAAGGTTTTTGATATCGACTGAATATTTAACATGCTCCGTGTCCTCCCTTCCGGCGTGCCGCTGCATTTTTACGTGTCTGGAATGCCGCCCATTTCCGGATCGTCGGAAATGCGATTGCCAGCGCTACGATCACAGCGGTGACCAGTTTCAGCCCCTGTACAGGCATGATTTTTGTATACAGGACGATAGCGTAGATAAAACGGTAAATAATCGAACCGATGACGGTGGCGATGACACCTCTTGCCACGCCGCGGCGTCCGAGGACGGTTTCACCGATGATCAGGCAGGCAAGACCGATCACGACGATACCCGTGCCGCCGTTGATGTCGGCGGTATTCTGGTATTGACCGACCATTGCACCGGAGAGTGCGGTCAGCGCATTGGCGATGCATAAGCCGACTGTAATGGTAAATGTCGGGTTGATCGAGGAGGCGCGCACCATGTCAATGTTGTTGCCGGTTGCCCGGATGGAGAGTCCCAGACGGGTACCGAGAAAATAGACGAGCAGTGCGCCCGCAAGCACAGTTACGCAGATTGCCAGAAGTGCTTCATACCAGTCACCCCCGATACCGGTTTTCTGAAGCAGGGAAAAGATGGTCTCTGTCTTTAAAAGACTCACGTTGGCACTCCAGCCCATTACCATCAGATTGATGGTGTAGAGTCCCATATTGGTGATGATACCGGCGAGAATGGACGGCACGCCGAGACGGGTCTGCTGAAATGCGGTGACAAATCCGGCGCAGATGCCTGCAAGCATGGCAGCCGGAACTGCGAGAAATGGATGCCCTGCCGCAGCCATTGTGACGGATACCGCTGTGCCGAGGACGAAACAGCCGTCCGTCGTCATATCCGCGATGTCCAGTATGCGGAAACTCAAGAACAGCGCCATCGGCACCAGCGCATACAGAAATCCCAGTTCCAGAGCGGTTTGTAAAATATGAAGCATGGGAAATTACCTCCGTAGAATGATCGGTACTCCCAGAGCGTTCATAAGGCAGATGCGCCAGCCGCGTGGTAAGCGGGGGGATGCGGCTGGCGTCTGGTCTGTCTTACGGCTCTGAGAGTACATGAAAGTCAGTCAAACATTATAATATGTAAAAATTGGTGGATCGGTTATGAAACAAATCTCAGGCAAATGAAAAACAAAGTGCCATCGGATGAGGATGTTAGTCCTCGGTGGTTGTAACCTCTACAACATCGCCAAAGTCTTTGAATACAGCTGTGTCAATATTCAGGGCTTCTGCAGTCTCGGTATTTACAGTTACGATGCCGCCTTCTGCGGTGTAGTAGTCTTCCATGCCGTCCATGCCTTCGGTGATTGCCTGATAAGCAAGGTCAGCGGTCTGTGTACCAAGAGCCGTGTAGTTGACGCCGCAGGTGGCAAATGCGCCATTGCGGACGAAGGAATCAGCGCCGGCATAGTGCGGGATGCCTGCATCGGCCAGATCCTTGAAGATAGCCAGCTCAGCTGCCATGATGACATTGTCGGTAGGAGTGAAGACAGCGTCTACTTTGTCAGCAACCAGGGAGGAGGCAGCGGTAATTACTTCGTCGTTGGTATTTGCAGTCTGCTCGGTGTAGGAGATGCCTTTTTCATCTAAGTATGCCTTTGCATCCGCGATCGGTTTGGTTGAGTTTGCCTCAGATAAGGAATATAAAAGCCCCACATTTTTAACATCTGGGTTTGCGGCAAACATCATATCCATGATTTTCTCGGTGTTCAGCGCATCGCTGGTACCGGTTACATAGTCGATGCCGGTCAGCTCAGCGGCTTCCGGATCGGAAACAGCGGCGTAGACAACCGGTGTCTGGGTCTGCTGTGCAGATACGGTCGCTACCTGTGCAGCCAGGGTTGCAATCGGGATGATGGCGTCAACACCGTCAGCAACCGCCTGATCACCAATCTGCTTTAAGGTTGTCTGGTCATTCTGGCCGGAGTACAGTTCGTAGTAAATGGCTACATTGTTATCCTCGGCGATTTTATCTAACTCTGCCTCGACTGCATTTGCAATCTCATCGAGGGAAGCGTGGTCGAGCTGTTTGACAATCGCTACATTATAAATTTTTTTGTCCGCGGAAGCTTCCTGAGAGGTTTCGGCGGTGGTGTCTGCTTCGGAAGCGTTGCTGGATGTGCTGGAAGAGCATCCTGCGGTTGTCAGTGTCAGGGCTGCGGTGCATCCAAGTGCAAATAATTTTTTCAGATTCTTTTTCATAGTCATTTTCTCCATTCTTTATTCTTATTTTGATATTTGTTTTGGATGGCAGATGTATCAGTCTGCCTTGCCGGAGCAGAGTAAAGAATGTGTCTGGAAAGAAGATTCTCTTTGGTTTGGCGCCGCGCGCCGTGATGAAAGATTTTACTGAGAATGTTTCCAGAAACTAAAAAACGCCTCTGTCCCCATACATGGGACAAAAGCGTAAACTTCTGCGATACCACCCAAATTGACATTTGTGAAAATGTCCACTCGCTTACACGTACCATCATACGTGCCCCGATGGATAACGGGTGGGGTCCCGTCAGCCCCTACTGAAGCAATCGTTCAAGGCTGCCCTCGGAAGTCCATTCACTGACGGTAAGGCGTTCCGTTTCCACCATCCGGAACTCTCTGTGGCGATACATAGGTCAGATACTCCTCTTCCTCATCGGTTTCTCTGTGTTTTCGTTATCTGAATTATAAACACAACGGAGTAGATTTGTCAACTCTAAAATTTGGATGATTTTGCATTAAGTTTACATAATGTGTGAACTGTAACTGCCAGGTAGTGAAGCTTAAAAAGTTTTTGCAAAAGTTTTTGCAAAAGTTCAAAAAAATCCTTGACAATCGCAGTCCCCTTTAGTATAATAATGCATGTCGCTGAACAAGAGCGAACATGAGAATCACAGGATTCCTCAGGATGCCCAGATAGCTCAGTTGGTAGAGCAGAGGACTGAAAATCCTCGTGTCACTGGTTCGATTCCGGTTCTGGGCATTTGTAATATGCAAAAATAATTTATGGGATACTAGCTCAGTCGGTAGAGCACTTGACTTTTAATCAAGTTGTCGGGGGTTCGAATCCCCCGTGTCTCATTGGGTAAGATCAATATACTGTAAGTATATTGATCTTTTTTAATGCCTATTACAAAAATAGAACCTATATCAGACTATTGTCTGACAAATCATGGTATGCTAAAATAATTCGTCGAGAACAATGAAATTGCGAAAGAGACTGGATTTACCAATGGAAAACAAGATAAAAGAATTACGTTATGCAATAGTGCAGTCCGTTCCGGTGATGTTGGGATATCTTTTCCTGGGATTTGCCTTTGGATTAATGCTAAATGATGCTGGATATGGATTCTGGTGGGCCTTTTTTATCAGCCTGTTTGTATATGCGGGAAGCATGCAATTTGTCTTGGTTACGTTACTTACAGCCGGAGCAAGCCTGTGGTATACATTGATCATGACACTGTTTGTCAATGGCAGACATATGTTTTACGGCCTTTCTTTTGTAGAGAAATTCAAAAAAATGGGTGTAACTTACCCGTACATGATCTTCTCGCTTACAGATGAGACATTTTCTTTATTATGCAATCTGAAAGTTCCGGAGGGGATGCGAGAAGAGCGAGTCAGCTTTTACATATCTCTGTTGGATCATTGTTACTGGCTCCTGGGAAGTTGTGTGGGAGCGGTGGCAGGAAGTGTGCTGCCGATCAATACCACGGGAATTGACTTTTCCATGACAGCGCTTTTTACAGTCATCGTAGTCAATCAGTGGATGGATACGAAAGAACATAAGCCTGCGATCATTGGAGGCGCAGTCGGAGTGCTATGCCTGATTCTGCTGGGCGCGGATGCATTTTTACTGCCGGCACTGACCATTACAGCGATTATTTTGTTAGGAGTTAAGAAAAAATGTTACATTCCATCGGAATCATAGCAGTTGCAGCTATTGTTACTTTATTCATAAGGGCAATTCCCTTCGTACTGTTCGGAGGGAAGAGAGAAGTTCCGGCGACCGTGACCTACCTGGGAAAAGTACTCCCGCCGGCGATCATGGTAATTCTCGTTGTATACTGTGTGAAGGGCATTGACCTGTTTACCGGCAATCATGGAATTCCGGAGTTACTGTCTGTGGCAGTGGTTGCGGGACTTCATATCTGGAAGCGGAATACTTTGTTGAGTATAGCTGCTGGAACGATACTATACATGATATTAGTGCAAGTAGTATTCTAAATCAGTGTGAAAGGGCAATTTTTCGCCCTTTTCACACTGTTTTTTTATAAAATTAAATGCTATAATGAGCGCAATAGGAATAATATGAGGGAGAAACGTAAGATAAAATGGAAAACGAAAACAAAGATGTAGCCGAAGAAACAAAGAAGGAAAATAAAGAGGAAATAAAAGAGGAAATAAAAGAAGCGACAAAGGAAGAAACAAAAGAAGAAACGACAAAAGAAGAAACCAAAGAAGAGACCAACGACAAAACGAAAAAAAGTAAGAAAGGTCTCTGGATCGGACTTGGAATCTTAGTAGTACTCCTGATAGCTTACGGAGTTGGAGCTTTTTATTATCACTCTCATTTCCTGTATCAGACATCGGTAAATGATACGGATTGCAGTAATCTGACAGCAGCCGAAGTCGCAGCGATCATGGACAGCCAGTCCCAGCAGTACAGCCTGCAGATATTTGGAAGAGATGAGAACGGCGTACAGGAAGAGATCGGAACGGTGACAGCACCGGAGATCGGAATGAACTGGGTGGACACGCAGGGAGCAGCGCAGGAGCTTTTGAACATACAGAATGAATTCCTGTGGATCGAGATGCTGTGGAGCGCACAGAATTATGATATGGTCCAGGGAGTAGCCTACGATGCAGATAAATTGCAGGAGCAGCTGGCCCAGATGCCTGCTTTACAGAAGAAAAATATGATTGAGCCGGAAGATGCATATATCAGTGAGTATTCCGAAAAAACGAAGAGCTATGAGATCGTTCCGGAGACACTGGGATCGACACTGGATCTGGACCAGGTAGAGGATGTGGTATCTGCAGCGATTATGGCAGGAGCTACTTCGGTAGATCTGGAAGAGCAGGGATGTTATAAGACCGCAAGGGTAACGGCAGAGGACACCGCGCTGGTAAAAGCCTGCGATGCCATGAATAAGTGGGTCAGTGCGCAGATCACCTATGACTGGAACGGCAATAAAGTTGTTGTAGACGGAGATACTATTCACGAATGGATCCAGGTGGGTGACAGGGATCCGCAGTTGGATGAGGAAGCTATCGCCGAGTTTGTATCGGAGCAGGCAAAAGAGTACGATACTTATGGAAAAAAGAGAAAATTTACCACAGTACAGGGCATTGAACTGAACCTGTCAAGCGGTGCATACGGCTGGAAGACAGACCGTGAGGAAGAGATCAAAGCATTGACAGAAGCCATTCAAAACGGTGAGACTGTGGATAAGGAACCGGCATACATCAGCAAAGGTGCTCAAAAAGGAAGCAATGATATCGGCAATTCTTATGTTGAGATCGATCTGACGAATCAGCATCTGTATCTGTTCAAGGATGGAGATATTGTTCTGGAGACAGATTTTGTATCCGGCAATATGAGTAAAGCTGACTGCGTGACACCGCCCGGAGTATTCGGCCTGACCTATAAGACCAGAAATGCAATATTGCGTGGTGCAAATTATGAAACACCGGTTAATTACTGGATGCCGTTTAACGGTAATGTTGGCATGCATGATGCAACATGGCGGAGAGCTTTCGGAGGAACCATTTATTTGACATCCGGTTCTCACGGTTGTATCAATCTGCCTTTACACATGGCAGCATCTATCTATGAGTATGTATCCACCGGCTTCCCGGTAGTATGCTATTATTACTAATTCTTTACTGAAGAGGGGACAATTGGAAGGAAGGCGACCCTATGAAACAACGTTCGGCAAAGAAAATAAGAAAATGGAAAGAAAAATTTGAGAGAGAACGTGAACTTAGACAGGAGATCCGGGCTGCAGCACCGGATATTCTGCGTTCTAAGAATTTCAGATCTACCAGGTCTCATGTGCAGCATGGCAATATGACCGTGAATGATCATAGCATGAATGTGGCAAAATGCAGTCTTGCCATCAGTGAGAAACTGCATATTCCCTGTGAGAAGAAAGAGCTGATCCGCGGAGCATTACTGCATGATTATTTCCTGTATGACTGGCATACGCAGGATTATGTCAGCCCTCATAAGCTTCATGGCTTCTATCATCCCGGCAGAGCACTTAAGAATGCGCAGCAGGAATATCAGCTGACACCCAGGGAGAGAGACATTATAAAAAAGCATATGTGGCCCTTGACAATTTCGGCGATGCCCATGTGCAGAGAGGCATGGATCGTTACTATGGCAGATAAATGGTGCTCTCTCATGGAGACTTTTCATGTACACAAGGGTCACGGAGCGTTGATCGAGAAGCTTCGGGAGACGAGAGAAGAACAGAAAAAATAAACGGGGAAGGATTCCCCGGACGGGAGAATAATAAGTGGGTGAGCTGTACCGGAGACTGAAGGCATATAGCGAAACGGATGAATACCCCTATCATATGCCGGGACATAAGAGGCAGGTCTGTGGTGAATTACCGCAGGAGATCATGAATATAGATATCACGGAGATTGATGGATTTGATAATCTACATGCTCCGGAAGAGATCCTGCTAAGATTACAGGAAGAAGCTGCCAGACTGTATGGTGCGGAGGAAAGTTTTTATCTGGTCAACGGCAGTACCTGCGGTGTGTTGGCTGCTATCAGCGCAGCGGTTCCGAAGGGCGGACGGCTCCTTATGACCAGAGGCGGGCATAAGTCAGCGTATCATGCAGCATACCTGAGAAATTTAACAATATCTTATCTGTATCCGGAAATGATGCAGGAGTATGATATTTATGATGCGATAACTCCGGAACAGATCGCGGAAGCACTGGCGAAGGAACCTGTGCCGGATGCAGTATTTCTGGTGTCGCCCACCTATGAAGGCAGGATTGCGGATATAGAGAAGATTGCGCAGATCGTGCATAGCAAGGGAATTCCTTTGATCGTGGATGAAGCGCACGGAGCGCATCTGGGACTGGCAGAAGGACTTGCGAAGAACAGCTGTCAGTGCGGAGCGGATCTGATCATTCACAGCGTGCATAAGACTTTGCCGGCACTTACTCAGAGTGCGTTGCTCCATGTGAACGGCAATCGGATCGACAGAGACCGCCTGCGTAGATTTTTGCATATTTACCAGTCCAGCAGTCCATCCTATGTATTGATGGCAGGAATTGACAATGCACTGCAGGTAGTAGAGGAGCAGGGAGACTATCTGTTCACAAAATTCCAGATAAATTATCTGAGAATGCTGACAGAACTGTCAGAATGCAGAAATTTAAGTTTTTTACCGCTGGATGCCAGACAGGATATCGGAAAACTGATCATAGTATCTGCAAAGGCAGGTTTGTCAGGACAGCAGATTTATGATATTCTATTAAAGAAATATCATCTGCAGCTGGAGATGGCAGCACCGGGATATTGTCTTGCGATGTTTACCATAGGAGATGGGGAAGAAGCGTATCGGAGAATGACAGATGCGCTGCTTGCAATCGACCGCGATATCACTGCGGGAAAATGGCAGAGCAGACAGAAGCAGGACGGCAGAGAAGAGGAGGAAATCTCTCTCTATCAGCTGCATCCCGAAGTGCGGATGTCCCTTGCCCAGGCTTGGGATGCCGAAAAAGAAGAAATTCTGTTGTCACAGGCAGCGGGAAGAATCGCAGGAGATTTCGTGAATCTGTATCCACCCGGGATTCCTGTGCTGGTACCGGGAGAACAGATTGAGGAGACGCATTGCAGACAGCTTGCGGAATACTTGAAAGAAGACCTGAATGTTCAGGGAGTGACAAAAGATGCCTGGTATCGCATTACCGTAGTAAAAAACGAATAATTTTAACAGCAGAAAGGATTTAGCTTGAATGAGAAAAACCAAAATTATCTGTACCATCGGTCCCGCCAGTGAGAGTGAGGAGAAATTAAGAGAGTTAATGCTTGCCGGAATGAATGTAGCACGATTCAACTTTTCCCACGGAAGCCATAAGGAGCAGCTGGTAAAATACAACAGAGTATTGAAAGTACGTAAGGAACTGGGATTGCCGGTAGCAACTCTGTTAGATACCAAGGGACCTGAGATCCGTCTGCGTGATTTTGAAGGCGGTAAGGTAGAGCTGGTATCCGGTCAGCAGTTCATCCTGACCACGGAAGAAATTATGGGAACCGTCCAGAAAGCAACGATTTCCTATAAGAATCTGAAAAACGATATCAAAGTCGGTACAACGATCCTCATTGATGACGGTCTGATCGAGATGACGGTAGAAGAGATCAGAGGTGAAGAGATCGTCTGCAGAGTGATCAACGGTGGTTTTGTATCCAATCATAAGGGCGTGAATGTGCCCGGAGCAATTCTGTCCATGCCGTATATCAGTGAGGTGGATCTGGCAGATATTATCTTCGGTGTAGAGCACGGATTTGATTTTATCGCAGCTTCCTTTGTCAGAACCAAGGAAGATATTCAGGAAGTACGCAAGATCGTAGAGGACAGAGGCAGCAAGATCAAGATCATTGCCAAGATTGAGAACATGCAGGGTATTCAGAATCTGGAAGAGATCATTAACGTGGCAGACGGTATCATGGTAGCACGTGGTG
>OLGL01000032.1_pt1 | contig 145925 bp, 168 predicted proteins | sample 1605041 | NCBI WGS metagenome assembly OLGL01 (sample SAMEA3888905, study PRJEB22519) | human gut metagenome | biome: human gut; feature: human-associated habitat; material: faeces | place: Denmark | collected 2010 | reverse complement strand
GAACTACGTCAATATTACGGTTCTCCAGGTAACTGTAAATCTGATCCATCTGCTCGGGAGACAGGTTGTCCCCTGTGAAAAAGTCATTGATCTCGCCTGCATCCAGCGTATTGTGCTTGGATTTGGCATGCTCCACCAGCTTTTCCAGTTTTTTTAAAAAATCGTCCTTTTCCAATGATAAACGTCCTTTCATTTAAAGGTAAATGTGGAAACTCTCACAACTTATCATTATATACCATTTGTTTCGGGATTTCAACATCTATCGACAAGAATCCTTATTTTCTCCCTTAAACAGCCGATCTGAGCCTGGGTTCTGGCTCCGCCATACTCTCCGTCCAGAACCCAGTCCACCGGAGCTGCCGACTGAAAACAGATGGAAGCTGTCTTAAAACGGTATACATATTCATTCGGTTCTTCCTTTAAAAACAGATGGGAAATGATATTGCTCAGATCTCCGGGAGTTTTTGGCATACGAATCAAAAGCACCTCAAAGGCACCATCATTTAAGGCAACAGTCTGGTTTACCAGATTTTTAAAGCCGCCCACGCTCCTTGTATTCGTTACCATGCCGAACACGAAATCCTCCTCTAATTCCCCCTCTTCCCACTGCACTAACATATGGTATGGCTTAATAGAAGAAATACTTTTTAAGGCCTCCAGCATATAGGCCGGATGGCCCAGCAGATTCTTTCGATCCTGGGAGGTAGCATAGGCCACCTCTGTAAAAGCGCCGAAACCGGCAATATATACAAAATTCCGATCCCCGCAGAAGCTTCCCACATCCACTGCAAAAGGCGCCCCGTTTACAACATTAAGAGCAGCCCGCTCCATATCCTTCGGGATCTGAAGGCTGACTGCAAAATCATTGGTAGAACCCGCAGGAATATACCCCAATGGCGGCTGATCCTTAAGAGCCAGCATCCCGCAGATGGTTTCATTTAAGGTTCCGTCTCCTCCGCTGCACAGGATAAGGTCCATGCCCTCTCCCAGCTCTTTTACGATACGGGAGGCATCTCCCTGGCTCTGGGTTACATGAACATGGATATCATACCCATCCTTTGTAAAAATATCCAGGATCCGCAAAAGGCTTCCCCGGATCTGTTCCTTTCCGGAGCGCGGATTAAATACAAAGAGCATTTGCTTCACTGTCCATCCTCCTTTTTAAACAGGATCTCTCTGTAAGCGGAAAATGCATTGGGAAGGGGATACTGTTTTTCTATCTCCTCTCTGGATGCCATAAAAACACCGTCCGGCAGTTCCCTCCAGGGTTCTTTAAGGACAGCATGGTATCCGCTCATACGCCACTCAATATGAGAAAACACATGACGGGCATCTGGAAGAGGTTTCAAACATACCAGATCATCCTCAGACACTGCCAGATACGCCTCCGCCTCTTTTGGCGACAGCTTTCCCTCTGCATTGGGAAGCTCATAAAGAGAGGCCAAAAGCCCCTTTGGAGGCCTTTTGCGGATGGCGGCCTTCTCCTGATATTCAATAATAAATACCGTCCTTTCTTCCACCTTCCGCTCCTTGGGCGGGGACTTCCACGGGATTTTCTTCCAAAGGCCATTTTGGGCCGTAAGGCATACGGATTCCATTGGGCATTCCCTGCATTTGGGTTCTCCGCCGGGGATGCACACCAGCGCTCCGGTCTCAATCAATGCCTGATTATAGCTTCCCGCGCAGTCCTTCGGCATCACTTCCTTTAAAAGAGCCTCCATGGATGTTTTTACAGAGGCTTTTCGGATGTCCGAGGAATCTTCCAGAATACGGGAAACGACCCGAAGCACATTTCCATCCACAGCCGGAACGGGGATACCGTAGGCAATCGAAGCAATGGCTCCCGCCGTATAACTGCCGATTCCGGGAAGGCTCAAAAGCGCTTCATAGGAAGCAGGAAGCGCTCCGTTAAAGCGCTCCATCACCTGAATGGCAGCTGCCTTTAGATTTCTGGCCCGGCTGTAATAGCCCAGCCCTTCCCACAGTTTCATCAGGCGGTCATCCTCTGCCTGCGCCAGATCACGAATTTCGGGAAACGCCTCCATAAACCGCTCAAAATACGGCTTTACCGCCTCTACCCGGGTCTGCTGCAGCATAATTTCCGATATCCATACCCTGTAGGGCTTTGGATCTTCTCTCCAGAGCAGCTTTCTGGCTCTGGAGGCGTACCAGGCAAGGAGCGGCTTTTCTACCGCCCGAAGCCGCTCCCTCTGCTCAAGAGACCGATCCTTCTCTTCCAGAATCTGGAGCCTGTCATAAAAATGCAGCCTTCCGTCACACATAGCCGTATATCCCCCGCACAGATACCTCTCCTGAAATAACTGCTGATACAGAATCATCTTCTCTCTTCACCAAAAGACAGCCTTCTTTATCTATTCCAAGAGCCATACCCTCATAGGAACCGTGAGGGTCTAACACGCGAACCTGTCGTTTCCGGTTTGCAAGCATTTCATTGTACTCATCCATAAGCCCTGTCATATCACCATATTCCATAAAACGGCTGTAATACTGCTCAAAGCTCTTAAGCACCGCTCCGATCAAAGGCGCCCGTTTAAGCTCATGGCCCAGAGACAGCTTTAAAGAGGTAGCAGTGTCTGAAATTTCAGGTGGAAAGCTTTCTGTATTTACATTGATACCGATCCCCACTACTACATAGCGGATGGAATCCTCCTCTGTGCTCATCTCCGTTAAGATGCCGCAAATCTTTTTCCCATCGATCACAGCATCATTTGGCCACTTGATCTGAGGGGACAGACCCGAAATCTGCCGGATCCCAGCCACCACTGCCATCCCGGCCACCAGCGTCAGCATAGAGGCTTTTGACGGAGACAACTCAGGGCGAAGTATAAAACTCATCCAGACTCCCACACCGTGAGGAGAGGCCCAGGCCCGTCCTCTTCTTCCTTTTCCTGCGCTCTGGCTGTCTGCTGCAACAAGAGTTCCATGGGGTGCACCCTCCTCCGCCAGTTTTCTGGCCTGACGGTTAGTGGAATCTGTCTCATAAAAGCAGTTCACCTGAGACCCCAGCCACACGGTGGAAAGAACTGTTTTAAGTTCCGGGGCTGTGATCACATCCGGAGAAGCCACGAGACGGTATCCTCTGTTTCTCACCGCCTCAATGGCATAGCCCTCCTCCTCCAGCTGGCGTATCGCTTTCCATACAGCTGTTCTGGAAACCCCCAGGCCCTCGCACAGCTGCTGGCCCGACAGAAAATCTGGTGTTTCCTTCAGCATTTTTAAAATTTCTGTTTTCATTCTTCTCTCCCATCATCTATCCGTGAAACCATAGACTTACGGCGCTTAACACGCCAAGAAGCCCAAGACCTGCTCCAAGAAGCAGCTGGAAGATTCCCAGCCTGAACCGCTTCTTATCTCTGGCACAGGTCTTAAGCTCAAATATGCCTTTGATCCCATTTAACAGCGCCGCCAGCAAAAATACCAGGGGAAACAGCATCCTGTTCCCTTCGGGGCTTATAAAGGACAGCACGGCGAATATGACAATGGCGATCCCAAGGATCAAGTGCGCCATGTCGAGAAATACCCCGGCACGGCGCTCATTTCTTCCTCTCTGGCCCTGCATATCTGCATTCTCCATTTCTCCGGATGCAGACCTTACAGAACCCAGAGCCTACTCCCCAAGGGTTGCAAGCATTACGGCCTTAATGGTGTGCATCCGGTTCTCAGCCTCGTCAAATACAACTGACTGACTGGACTCAAATACTTCGTCTGTTACTTCCAGTTCTGACACATGGAAGCGCTCGCCCATCTCCTTTCCGATCTTTGTCTTAAGATCGTGGAAGGAAGGCAGGCAGTGAAGGAAAATGGCCTGGGGACCTGCCCCGTCCATTACTTCCTTTGTTACCTTATAGGGGCTTAATTCCCGGATTCTCTCTTCCCATACCTCGTCTGGTTCTCCCATGGATACCCAAACGTCTGTATCGATCACATCTGCGCCCTTTACAGCCTCTGCCACATCCTCTGTCAGGGTGATCGTACCGCCGCTTTCTGCCGCAAAGGCCTCACATTCTTTTACCAGTGCCGGATCCGGGAAATACTTTTTCGGCGCACAGGCAGTAAAATGCATTCCCATCTTGGCACAGGCGATCATAAGGGAATTACCCATATTATAGCGCGCATCGCCCATATACACAAGCTTAACTCCCTTAAGCCGGCCCAAATGTTCTCTGATAGTGAGCAGATCCGCCAGCATCTGGGTAGGGTGATCCTCATTTGTAAGTCCGTTCCATACAGGAACTCCTGCATAATGAGCCAGTTCCTCTACAATCTCCTGTCCAAAGCCTCTGTACTCAATACCGTCGTACATCCGGCCCAGAACTCTGGCTGTATCTGCAATACTCTCCTTTTTTCCGATCTGAGAGCCGGATGGATCCAGATAAGTGGAACCCATTCCCAGATCATGGGCTGCCACCTCAAAGGCACAGCGGGTTCTGGTACTGGTCTTTTCAAAGATCAGCGCCACATTTTTTCCCTTTAAGGTATCCGTAAGAATCCCTTTTTTCTTCTTGTCCTTTAATTCTGCCGCCAGATCCAGCAGATACAGGATTTCCTCCTGTGTATAATCTTTCAATGTCAAAAAATTTCTTCCCTTTAAATTCATAGCATCCTCCGTGATCTTTTCCAGACTTATTTGGCCAGAAATTTATATTTATGCATCTTTTATGCATAATATACCACCATGAGAATGCGATGTCAAGAATTTTTATCTCCAGCTGCGCCTTCTTAAAACCGTTAAAAGCTGATCCGGCGTATAGATCCGAAACCGGCTGACCCGATATTTCTTTGCAGCTTCTTCCAGAAGGGAAAAATAAAGCTGCCTGTAATCCCATTTTTCCTTTAATCCCAGCTTTGCGGCAAGACGCGGAAACAGCTCCTCCATATAAATCCGCAGGGAACCGCCCTCTTTATTTTCTGTATGTTCCGCCCCCATCCCGCACCAGTCCATAAGCTCCAAAACTTCAGCCATTAGACGGTTAAAATAATACTCCTCGCTTTCAGGAGCATCCAGATAATAGATCCTTCCCTCCAGCCCATAGAGCATACGCATGGCATCAAAATATCCAAGGAGCATATTCCTTCTGGCCTTTTTCCGGTCAAATTCCAGAATGCCTCCCAGTTCCTGCCTTGGCGCTACATGATAAAGGCGAACGCCGTCAGGCACCTGAAGACGGCGTTCCGTATCTACCCCATAGCCGTAGATCCGAAGGACGATAATATCCTCATACCCCCGGTCGATCAGCACATCTACAGGCACATTATTGACCCTGGCACCGTCCATGTAATACTTTCCGCCCAGCTTTTCCGGTTTAAAGCCGATCAGATACGCACTTGCCATAAGCATGTCGCAGATCTGTCCCGGAGGTACTTCCTTTATATCAACCACAAGAGGCTGATGTTCCGTCAGGGAATAGGTAACTGTATATAAATCCCTGTCAGAGGTGCGTATTTTCTCCTCATCAATCGCCCCGCGGATCAGCTCCCGCAAAGGTGTGATATCAAAGCCGCCTTCTTTTAACAGGCGTTTTACTCCGTTTAGAAGATCCGAAAGTCTTACGGCTGTACCGTTTTTTAAGTTCCACTCCCTCAAAGCTTCCATTCTTTTGTCATCTACATCCATAACCTGGGAATAGCGGATATTTTCCCAGATTTTCTCCGCCGTTTCGAAGTCATCCATACAGATCAGGGCGCCGTTTAAAGCTCCCACAGAGGTTCCTGCTGCCCCCTGTATCTGTATGCCCGCTTCTTTTAAAGCCTTCCAGGCTCCGATCTGATACGCTCCTCTGGCTCCTCCGCCCTCCAGTACAATACCGTACCTGCGGCCTTTATCCAACTGCAGCTTCACCTTCTCCTCCTTGCGGCCGCTCCGATGATCCACAGTGAAAAAACAGACACAAGAAGAAACACAAAAAGCTGCTCCTCTGCCGTCCGCCCCATAAGAGCCCCTATCCAGGCTCCTAAAGCCCCTGCACAAAACCAGAGCGAAATAAGGCTGCGGAAAAAGAGCTCCACAGCCATAAAGAATAAATATGCAAAAAACCAGCCTGCAATCCCTGTCATGGATTTTCTCCTTTCAGGGGCCTCCCACGCTCAGGCCACGCCGCAGACTGTCTCTGTCAGATATTTCTGCGCTGTCTGGCTGCCTCAAACATCAGCACAGAGGCTGCTACCGCCGCATTTAAGGACTCAACCTTTCCTGCCATGGGAATCTGGATACAGCAGTCTGCCGCCTCTGCCGCTGCCTCTGTAAGACCGTTTGCCTCATTTCCAATGAGAAAGCCCACATTTCCAGTATAATCCTGGCGGTCATAATTATTCATTCCCTTCAAATGTGCCGCAAAAAGACGCACGCCCTCTCTGCCAAGCCTTTTGCAGACAGCTGTAAAATCCTCCGTATAAAGGAAGGGCATTCGCAGCACGGAACCCATGGTAGAGCGGATCACCTTGGGGCTGTAGATATCTACGGTGTCACGGCTCATGATCACACCGGTTACTCCTGCCCCCTCTCCGGCCCGAAGGATCGTCCCCAGATTGCCGGGATCCTGAATATTCTCAAGGAGCATGAGAAGAAGGGGAGTTCCGGAAGATGCTGGCTTTAAAAGCTCCTCCAGGGTGTATTTCTTCTGCCTTGCCACCGCCAGCACACCCTGAGGCGTCTTTGTATCCGCCATGGCCTTCATAACTTCTTCGGTGACAATTTCGTAGGAATAGGAGTGAAGCCACTCCCTGTTTTCCTTCTGGCTCTCAAAGGACGGCGTAACATAAAGAGCCTCTACGTCTTTTGGTGTAAATTCCCGGCACATCCGCAGTCCTTCTGCCACATAGACGCCCTCTTCCCGCCTGGCTTTTGCCTTTGCCTGAAGATTTACAACCCGCTTTACCTGCTTATTTGAAGTGCTGTTGATCATTTTGCTCTGGCTCCTTTCCCGTTTCCGGTTCCGGACAGTTCCAACTCCTTAAGTTCATCCAGCCACAGACGGCTTACGGCATCGCTTGGCATACGCAGATCTCCTCTGGGAGATACGGCCACAGAGCCCACCTTCGGTCCATCCGGCAGACAGGAGCGCTTAAACTGCTGGCTGAAAAATCTTCGGTAAAAGGTGGTAAGCCATTTTAAAATAGTCTCCCTATCATACTGTCCTTCAAACGCGCAAAGAGCCAGACGGTAAATTTTACCCGGACGAAAGCCGAAACGCAGTACATAGTACATATAAAAATCGTGAAGCTCATAAGGGCCTACCAGGTCCTCGGTCTTTTGGGATATTTTCCCATCCTCAGGCGGAAGAAGCTCCGGGCTCACAGGCGTATCAAGTACATCCAGGAGCACATCTGAAAGCTCTTTTTCCCCGCAGGTATCTGCATAATAGCGGACCAGATGGCGGACCAGTGTCTTGGGAACAGAAGCATTGACCCCGTACATGGACATGTGGTCTCCGTTATAAGTGGCCCAGCCCAAAGCAAGCTCGGACATATCTCCGGTTCCGATCACAAGCCCTCCTACCTGATTGGAAATATCCATCAGGATCTGGGTACGCTCTCTGGCCTGTCCGTTTTCGTAGGTTACATCATGGCAGTTTACGTCCTGTCCAATATCCTCAAAATGGCTTGTAACGGACTTGCGGATATTGATTTCCTTAAGGGATGCCCCTACCTTCTTTGCCATCACGCAGGCGTTGGTATAGGTACGGTCCGTAGTGCCGAAGCAGGGCATGGTAATGCAGTGGATCTGTTCTCTGGGAAGATTTAAAAGGTCAAAGGCCCGAACCGTCACCAAAAGAGCCAGCGTGGAATCCAGACCGCCGGAAAGGCCGATGACCGCATTTTTACAGCCCGTATGCTCCAGACGCTTCTTTAAGCCCATAGCCTGAATGGACAGAATCTCCTCACAGCGGCGTTCTCTCTGGACAGGATCCGCAGGCACAAAGGGAGCCGCATCCACATAGCGCAGAATAGAGCCCTCCGCTTCTTTCACTCCCCACTCCAGCTCAAACGGCACAGTCACATAGCCGCCTTTTTCCTGATACGGATCTGCTGCCGGGAAGGTTGTCATCCTGCGGCGCTCCGCTGTGATCCGTTCCAGATCCATATCCGCACAGATACATTCATTGGAAAAGCGCCGCGATTCCATCAGGCAGGTTCCATTTTCCGCCAGGATATTCTGTCCGCCGAATACCAGATCCTGGGTGGATTCCCCTTCTCCTGCATTGGCATAGATATATCCGCAGACCAGACGGGCCGACTGGCCACAGATCAGGCTCCTGCGGTAAGCATCCTTTCCTGTGGTTTCATCGCTGGCAGAGCAGTTTGCGATCACCGTGGCTCCTGCCATAGCATGAGAAATGCTCGGAGGGCAGGGAACCCACACGTCCTCGCAGATTTCCGCTGCCAGCACAAGTCCCGGAATATCCTCACAGGAAAACAGAAGGTTCATGCCAAAAGGAACCCTTTCCCCGTCAATCTTTATCCAGCGTACCGTTTCCTGTCCGGGACAGAAATGACGCAGCTCATAAAATTCCGAATAGTTGGGCAGATTCTTTTTGGGAACCAGTCCCAGGATCCTTCCTCCGCTTATGGCAGCTGCCGCATTGTAAAGCTTTCCCTCATGCTCCCAGGGAAGACCCACAAACGCGATCATATGCAGCTTCTTTGATGCTTCTACGATATGTTTCAGTTCCCTTTTTACTGATTCCAAAAGGGAAGCCTGCAAAAAAAGATCCGAACAGGTGTAGCCTGTAAGACACAGTTCCGGAAATACCATCACCTTTACTCCCCGGCTCTCTCCCTGTTCCATCAGCTCTATGATCTGTTTTGCATTATACTGCGGATCTGCCACCCTGATTTTAGGAGTAGCAGCTGCAGTCCTTAAAAATCCGTCTTTCATCTTGACCTCCAGCTCTTATGCATAGAAATTTTCTGACCGTAGTATAGCATAGATCCGCATAAAATCCCAGAGTGAATTTTCTCTGTTCTTCCCTTGACTATTCATAAAATCTGCTGTATACTTAGGCTGTTCAGAACGCCTGTTCTGTATGTTTTATAAAGCCCTGCACCACTACTACCACACTTGCCAGGGCTTTATTTTTTTACCAAAAGGAGGTTTTCCATGATCACTGAATTTTCACGCACGGAAATGCTGATCGGCCCCAAGGCCCTGAATGCCTTAAAAGGATCCTGTGTGGTTGTTTTCGGAGCAGGAGGCGTAGGCTCTCATGCCATTGAAGCCCTGGCCAGGTCTGGTATCGGCCATCTGATCCTTATAGACAGCGATACGGTTTCCCTGACAAATATAAACCGCCAAAGCATTGCTTATCACAGCACTGTGGGCCAGTATAAAACCAGAGTAATGGCAGACCGGATACGGGATATCTGCCCTGATACAAGGACAGATACCTTTGAAGAATTTGTGCTCCCTGATACAATGGAGACGCTTTTTTGCCGGATCAATGCCCTTTTAGAAGAAGAACATATTAAAAAAAGCCAGATTTCTTCCTCCGGCTCTTCTTCCATTACCTATATTTTAGATGCCATTGACACCGTTTCCGCCAAGATTGCACTTGCTGCTTATGCAGACGAGCACTCCATCCCACTGATCTCATCCATGGGGACAGGGAACAAGCTTCACCCCGAACTGTTTCGTATCTCTGATTTAAAAGACACTTCGGTCTGCCCCCTGTGCCGTGTGATGCGCAAGGAGCTGAAGACAAGAGGCATTCAAAGCCTGAAAGTCTGCTGGTCCCCGGAAAAGCCTCTGACGCCCGCGCCTGCTGAGGAAGATACAGGCAGCCGCCGCTCCACCCCCGGAAGCATATCCTTTGTGCCTCCCGCAGCAGGCCTTATGATCGCCGGAGAAATCGTAAGAAATATCTGCGGCCTCTAACAAAACCTACTTTGCAGCCTCCTGCCACCGGGCCAGATCCTCAATGGTATACTGGTCTACCACACCCCGGATTGCATCATCCAGCTCCTGCCACAGCCGCAGGGTGACGCAGTCATCCCTTCGCTGGCAGGGGTTGTCCTCACCGGCCAGACAGTCTACCGGAGCCAGATTTCCTTCTGTGATCCGCAGGATCATCCCTACGGTATACTCGCTGGCCGGCCGGGTCAAATAATAGCCTCCCTGATTTCCACGGACACTTCTCACACAGCCGGCCCGGGACAGGATCGATATGATCTGCTCCAGATACTTTCCTGAAATATCCTGACGCCTTGCAATATCTTTTATTTTCACCGGCTCCCCACTCCCATGAAGAGCCAGATCGATCATCGTTCTTAACGCATACCGCCCTTTTGTGGATACAAGCATATAAAAACAGTCCTTTTCTTTTTATTTGGGTTTGGGCATCTGGCAGTATGCCCAAACCCATATTTGATTCATGCCCTTATCATACTATTCCTGTAGGAAAAATGTCAATAGTATTTTCCGGAAATACAAGAAGAGCTGCCCTTCCCCCACAGAAGGCAGCTCTCAGTCACGATCAAAAACCGTCACACTATAAGTTGTGCTGGCATCCCCATACCAAACAAAAACCCGTAAGGCACATCTCTGTACTTCTTACGAGGGATACTATACCACCTGTGTCAATTTCTGTCAACTATTTTTGTGCAATTTAACATATGCTTTTCCATAATACGGAAATTCTATATCCATTTCAACAATTTTATTTTTCTGTTCCCCAAAACAGTATTGACATATTTTTCAGAAATCAGGTCATACTATTGCCTGTCTTACTGCTATATGCAAAGACAGAAAGGATCCTTATTATGAAATTTTCTCAGGATTTACAGGAAACAATGAAATATCTGAACAACGAGCTTCATACTGATCGAAACTTTGATGTGGTGTACCGCGTCCTCACTATCGGAGGAAAAAATGCCTGTCTCTATTTTATCGACGGCTTTACAAAGGATGATACGCTTTTAAAGCTCCTCCAGGCGCTTTCCTCCATCCAGGCAGACCGGATGCCAAAGGATGCACACAGCTTTTCCAAGCAGTACCTTCCCTATGGAGAGATAGGCCTGATCCATGAAAGCAGCGAAATGGTCCTCCAGCTTCTCTCTGGCGTATCCTGTCTCTTTATCGACGGCTATGACGCCTGTCTTACCATCGACTGCCGCACCTATCCGGCAAGAGGGGTCAGTGAACCGGAAAAGGATAAGGTAATGCGGGGTTCCAGAGACGGATTTGTGGAAACCCTTGTATTTAATACGGCGCTGATCCGCCGAAGGATCCGCGATCCAAAGCTTTCCATTGAAATCATGACAGCCGGTGAAAGCTCCCATACGGATATCGCCATCTGCTATATGGAAAACCGGGTGGATCAAAAGCTGCTTTCCACCATAAAAAAAAGAATCCGGGATCTGGAGGTCGATGCTCTGACCATGAACCAGGAAAGTCTGGCAGAATGCCTCTTTCCCTATAAGTGGTTCAATCCATTTCCCAAATTCAAATTTTCCGAGCGGCCCGATTCCTCTGCAGCCTCTCTTTTAGAGGGGAATATCGTAATTCTGGTGGATACCTCTCCCTCCGCCATGATTCTTCCATCCTCTGTCTTTGATATCATCGAGGAGGCGGACGACTACTATTTTCCTCCCATTACCGGAACGTACCTCAGGCTTACCCGGATGACCATTTCCGCGTTATCTCTTTTTCTTACGCCTACCTGGCTGATGTTTATGCAGAATACGGAGCTGATTCCCGACTGGCTGGCCTTTATCCGTCTGTCCGATCCCTACAACGTGCCTTTAATCTGGCAGCTTCTGATCCTGGAATTTGCCATTGACGGCCTGCGGCTGGCAGCTGTCAATACCCCCAGCATGCTGACCACCCCGCTCAGTGTGATCGCCGGTATCGTGCTGGGCGAATACGCCGTAAAATCGGGGTGGTTTAACAGTGAAACCATGCTGTATATGGCCTTTGTAACCGTTGCCAATTATTCCCAGGCCAGCTTTGAATTAGGATACGCCATGAAGTTCATGCGTGTGATCATCCTGATCCTCACAGCCCTGTTTAACCTCTGGGGATATGCGGCAGGCATTGTATTTACCATCTGCGCCATCGTATTTAACAGAACCATCGCGGGAAAGAGCTATATTTATCCTCTGATCCCCTTCCACTGGAGTGAGCTGCGCAAACGTTTCTTCCGCGGACGCCTGCCCCACAGGGAAAAATAAACGTTTTTATACGAAATCTTCCCGCATGGGATTAAAGATATCTAAAAGGATGCCTCTCTCTTTGCAGACACAGCCGTGCTCCACGCCGTTTAACTTTAACATGGTATCTCCGGCTTTTACCGTCTTTATCTCGCCGTCAATATTAAACTCAAACACACCGCTTACAACATAGGTGATCTGAGTATGGGGGTGGTGGTGAAGTTTTCCCTCTGCCCCTGTCTCAAAGGTGTTTTCCACACACATAAGATCCTTGCTATAAGCCAGCACTCTGCGCACTACGCCTTCTCCGGCAGGCTCTGCCTTTGCATTTTCATGAAATACCCATCTTTCATCCAACATCTGTAAGTCCTCCTGATTCTTTATGATTATTTATGCTTCTTTAAAGCCTGCGGCCTTTAAGAAACGGCCAAAAGCTTCTCTGCCCTCTTCAGTGCATTTGTATACGCCCGCATCCTCCAGAACTCTGGCAAATACAAGACCCACCTCCTCCTTGAGGATCTCCTCTGCATTATCAGCCGTGATCCGGATTCCCCGGCTCTCATACTTGGGAAGAAATTCCTCTACCCAGTCTGCATGCTTGCTTATGGCATCGTTAGAACGGATATCCTTTCCCTCTGCCATGTATTCTCCCAGCTCTGCCAGCTCGCTCTTTAATCGGGAAGGCAGCACTGCCAGACCCATAACCTCGATCAGGCCGATATTTTCCTTTTTAATATGGTGCAGCTCCTGATGGGGATGATATACGCCCAGAGGAAATTCCTCTGTGGTAATGTTATTGCGCAGCACCAGATCCAGCTCATACATATTCCCGTTTTTGCGGGCAATGGGCGTAATGGTATTGTGAGGCTCTCCCTCTGTTTCTGCGAATACAAAGGCCGCCTCATCGGTATAGCTGCGCCACATCTTCAGCACATGGTCACCCAACTCAATGAGCCTGTCGCTGTCCATACACCGCAGACGCAGCACAGACATGGGCCAGAATACGATTCCCGCCTCTACATCCTCATAGCCTTCCATGGTGAAATGCCGCTCAATGGGCGCCTTTGCCATGGCAAAAGTATAGTGACCGCCCTGAAAATGGTCATGGCTTAAAATAGAGCCGCCCACAATGGGAAGATCCGCGTTGGAACCCAGAAAGTAATGGGGGAACTGGCGGATAAAATCAAACAGCTTCTTAAAGGTGGCTTTTTCAATCTTCATGGGAACGTGCTCGCCATTAAACACGATGCAGTGTTCATTGTAATACACATAAGGAGAATACTGGAAGCCCCACTGGCTGTCATTGACCCGGATCGGGATCACACGGTGGTTATTGCGGGCCGGATGGTCAGCCCGTCCTGCATATCCCACATTTTCCATGCACAGCTGGCATTTGGGATAACCGCTCTGTTTTGCCTTTCTTGCTGCTGCAATGGCCTTTGGATCCTTTTCAGGCTTTGACAGATTGATCGTAATATCAAGAGTGCCGTAGCGTGTTTGTGCCGTCCATTTCATATCCTTTGCGATGCGGTATCTGCGGATATAATCGGAATCCTGACTCAGCTTATAATAGTAATCCGTAGCAGCCTGGGGAGATTTTTCATAGTGTTTCCAGAACTCTGCCGTCACTTCGCTGGGTCTTGGCATCAGACAGTTCATAAGCTTTGTATCAAAAAGATCTTTGTATACAACGCTGTTCCCTCCTAAAAGCCCCTTTTCTGCCGCATAATCCAAAAGAGTCTTTAAAATTTCCTCCAGCTCCGGTTCTTCTCCCTCTGCCTTCGGCTCTTCATATTCATTTATCCTCAGCACATCCAGGATCTGGTTTCTGGCATAAACCGCATCCTCCTCCTTCAGAAGTCCCGTTTTCATCCCATAGCTTACCAGATCTTTGACTGCTTTACTGATCATGTCTGTAACCTCCCTGTGATTTTTTATTGAAAAGACGGCTTTTTTAACCAGAAAACCGTCCTGACTTTATACCTCTATTATAAAAGGAGCGCTTCGGTATGACAATGTCATTTTTTTCTGTCATATTACAATTTTTATGGATTTTTCGGTTTTAATGAGTCAATTTTTGCTTATTTAATGCAATGCCGATCAGATTACAGATTTTTTATCACATTCCCGATCCGTTTTAACACCAGACCGCCTAAAAGCCCTATGGCTGCCCCGGCAGCGGTTCCTGCAAACAGCAGCACGGGAAGATAAGAAAACACGCCAAAGGTTTTGACCACATAAGCCGCCATCAAAAACTGGCCTATATTGTGAAATACGCCTCCCAGTATGCTCACTCCCACCATATCAAAAAGAGAAAAACGGCGGCAGATCCACATAACAAGCAGGCTTAGGGCCGCTCCAGCCAGGCTGAACAGAATGGAGGACATTCCCCCAAAGGCAAAGCCGGAAAGAAGGATCCGGGCAAGGCTGATCCATACTGCCGGCCACAATCCCAAAACATAAAGGGACAGGATCGTCACCAGATTTGCAAGTCCCAGCTTCACCCCCGGCGCTCCCAGATAGATGGGAAGAATACGTTCAATATAGCCGAATATAAAGGCAAGAGCAATCAAAAGTCCATAAACCGCCACCCGGCGGGTTCGTATATTCATACAGCAAGTTCCTCCTTTACAACCGTTCTGTTTGTATGATAAAATAAACGGGAATCTAACATCCACGCAAAAAGGAGTGTATCTGACTATGAAGCAAAACCACCTCATGAAGCATAACCTGGCAGGCTTCATCCTTATGGCAGCCCTGTCTCTGGTATTTATAGCTGCTTCTGGATCTATTTACCAGCTGCTTCGGGGACCTGTTACTGTAAACCAGCCGGAATTTCCTTTAAAGGACGGCCAGTATTCCTATGACAGCGAATTTGACTCCAAGGGTTTTTATAACCATGTGGAGCTGACCGTTGAAAACGGCATCATCACTGCCTGCAGCTGGGACTGCTTCGGTGAGGACGGCATTGGCAAACAGCAGCTCTCTCTGGACGGTCTGTACATCATGACCGAGAACGGCCCCACATGGAAAGCCCAGTCGGAAGCTCTGGCTGCCTATGTGATCGAACATCAGACGGTAAGCCAGCTGGCAGATGAAAACGGCTATGCCAAAGATGCCATTGCTTCTGTAAGCATCAATGTATCCGGCTTTATCAACGGGATCAATGAGTGCTTAAAGCAGGCGGCAGCCTGATGGCCCGCACTTCGGCAGCCGGAAGGAGAACCTGTTTTTTAATAATCGTTCTGCTTCTTCTGGCCGCAGTCCTTATGGGATATCAGTATCTTTTCCCTGCTCCCAAAGGCCAGACGGCTCATATTTTTGTGGACGGAAAAGAGGCTGCTTCCTTTCCTTTAAATAAGGATCTGGAATACAGGGTTTCGGGAGCAGACGGCGGAACAAATCTTTTGATCATCCAAGACGGACAGATCTGGTGTCAGGAGGCCGACTGTCCCGATAAAAACTGTGTCCGGCAGGGAAAAAAACAGCTTTCCACCGATACCATCATATGTAAACCCCATAAAATGGCTGTAACGATCACAGGAGAGGAATAAACTTCCTCTCCTGTTTTTTATCCCTCTGGTATCCGTATCACAAAAACAGTTCCATGGCTCTCTCTACAGCCCCACTGTCCTCTATAAACAGCTTTACGATCCACCCGGCTGCCATCACACAGGCTCTGTGGAAATGAATGAGCAGGCTGTCAAAGGCCAGGCCAAACAGAACCCCCGTTGCAAACCGCCTGCCATTTTTGCTTTCATAGGATGTAAAAAGCTGTAAAAAACCGTCTGCTGTCATAGGAAGCATAAAAAGGATCATCAGCCGCAGCTTCATATCTCCCCATAGAAGGATCAGAGGTATCCCGGCGATCATGCCGGCCAGCTCCCCCGTACATCGGGCACAGATAGGAAACGGTTTTCCGTTCCAGTAAAAGGAACGGTCCGGACGGGCATGACAGCCAAAAAAGATCCGAAGGAAACGCCCCATCCTCTTTTACTCCTTACATTCCGCCAATCAGCGCTGCCGTAGCAATGGACATAACGAATACACCTACATAGATGAGTATGGTAAGGATCACGGATACCAGTGCTCCGATGCCTGCCGCTTTCGCCGTTTTGGGCTTTTCATCTCTCCATACCAGAAATAAGACCAGGCCTACCACCGGAATGCAGCATCCCAAAAGGCCCCACAAAAAACCGCCTCTGTCTTTTGGATTTTCCACCGTATCGTCGTATCTTCTGTCTTCCATATGATTTCCTCCCTTTTTCTCAATATTATACAGATTTCTTGCTTAATCGGCAAGATACCTTCGCTTTAAGCTTTCTCCCCTACAGCGACAGTCCTCCCCTTGCTCTTGCTCTGCGGTCACAGATCGACTGGATCACAGGCACCAGGAAAATTGCCACAATTCCCCCTGCAAACCCATTATTGTAAAGATTCACGCCTCCATAGACGATCCCCACCTGCAAAGCCACAGAGGAATGGAGATACCCTGCAATAAGTCCCGCCACGACTCCGAATTTTCCCGCAACCGGCGCCAGCGTGGTCGAAAGAAGAAGGGCCAGAATGGGAGACGGATCATTGATATTCCATTTTTTGGTAAAGCTTGCAAGATATACGCCAAACATAACCGGTGCTATATTCCGTATATGTTTTCCCGTAGAGCTGAAGCCCACGATCGTAAGGATACCGCAGATTGTAGGCCCGTTCATATCTCCGCCTACCATGAGCACAAAAAAGGTGGCAAACAGGCCATTGATCCCCATATTAAAGACCGTAGTTGCCCCGCCCTCAGCCTTAAAAAAGTCGGCTCCCGCCAAACCTGGATCTGCCAGGATCCGGCGGTAGGATTCCCACAGCGTCTTTCCTCTCACAGCAACTGCTGCTGCGATCATAGTTCCGAAAAACAAGGACAAAAGCACTGCAAAGAGTTCCTGGTTGCCCTTGGACCAGATCAGCCTTGATTCAATCCGGATCCCAAAGGATTTTTCCAGAGATACGACCACCGTAGCGATAATCCCTGCTGCAAAACCTACGTTATAAAGGGAATATCCATTGTGCGCATAGTGGACATGGGTACTTAAAGGCGGGAGCACAAAACCAATGCTGATCCCCACCGCCAGAGAGATCAAAACTCTGGCATAGACCGGCAGATGGCCGATCTGCATGATCTGCGTCATAATAGGCGAAAGGCTGGTTCCGTAAAGGCCGATATAAAGATACCGGTGAAAGGATGTCTTATGATATCTGGAATACAGAAATACACCTGCCAGAATGGCCCAGATATTCATAATATTCTTTCCGAACAGCGAAAAGCCGAACATGAGAAACACTGCCGTGATCGTATGGCCGCTCATTTCCATTTTCAGGAAATAAATCATCGCCAGACTGATCAGCGTGATGATTCCTGCATTGATCATGGCTGCTCCGATTCCGCCTACGGCAAAGTAATCCGTGATCAGAAGATCGGGTTCTATGACAATGCGGATGAGCCCCTTAAGGATATCAGGAAAAGGCTGGACCACAAGGCCGATCACAATAAAATACAGTGGAAACAGGGATAAAATAAGAAATTTTCCCTTCCGGGTCAGTGTTTTCATTTCATGAAAATGTTCCAGGTGGTGTTTCACGCCATCCTCCTTTTTACATCAATCCGGTTATCATTCAGTGTCGTGGCCTCCATATCGGAAAGCCTCTCATGGTTCAGAGCATTAAATAAAAGGGCGGAGCCTGTCTGAGAACTGCTGTAAATGCCAGAAACAGCAGCCGTTCCCTTTGCAATCCGGTCTGTGATCACCGCCCGAAAGTCTACCTCGGCCAGATCATTCCATGCAGTAACCATATCTCCCTCCCGGACTTTTCGTTCTGCGGCATCCAGGGGATGGAGCATCAGGGCAGCCGGCCCCCGCTTTTGTACTAAATCCCTGCGCTCCAGAAAAATAGAATTTAAGGTATGGGAATCAGGTATGCTGATCAGGCTTAACGGATACGCTCCGCCGTAAGGTTCCTTATAGCAGGGCACAGGTTCCTTTTCCTCCTGATCGACAATCCGAAGCTTACCGGAAGGCGTTTTAAAATGGCCATGATTCCCAAAGGGCTGACGTACTGTGCCATTTTCCCGCAGAAACTTCCACTGTTTTTCTGTAAGTTCCAAAAGCCCCTCTTCAGGATGGCTTAAAAGCTCCTCTAACATTTCTTCCTCGGTACGCTTAAAATACGGCTCTTCAAAGCCCATGGCCTCTGCCAGAAGTCCAAAGAGCTCCCAGTTGCTTTTGCACTCTCCCTGAGGCTCAACCAGTTTTTTTGCTACGCTAAAGGTCCGATAGCCATATGCCCTGAAACAGTCGGTCTGCTCTACGGAAAAAACTGCCGGAAGAAGGATATCTGCATAGCGGGCCGTATCGGTGAGAAACCGCTCATGTACCACTGTAAATAAATCCTCCCGCATCAGCCCCTTAAGAATCGCCTTCTGATCACACACAGAGCCCACAGGATTGCCTCCATAGACGAAAAAGGCCTTCACTGCATCCTCTCCTTCCGCCGTAAGCGCCGAACCGAGACAGTTGATGTTCACGCCAGGCCCTGAAACCTTCCTGAAATCCGGTCTTGTAACACGTTTCGCATCCACGAAGGGACCGCCATTATGCTCCGCTGCGCAGATACCGCCGCCCGGCTTTCCCCAGGCGCCTGTAAATGCAGATAAAACCGTGATCAGGCGGGAGGTCATTCCTCCATTTCCATATCTGGAAAAGCCGCTTCCCAAAAGAATCGCCGGAGCTTTGGCCTGTCCGAAGAAAAGAGCCAGCCTGCGGATGTTTTTTTCAGGTATGCCTGTGATCTGTTCGGCCCACTTTGGAGTGCTTTTTCTCACAATCGGCAAAAAAGCCTCATAGCCCTCACACCGTTCTCTTAAAAACACCTCATCTGCCAGCCCTTTTTCCTCCAGCACATGCATCATGGCAAGAGCCAGTGCTCCGTCTGTACCGGGACGGATCAGAATCGTTTCGTCACAGTAGGCGTCCATTTCTCTGGCGCAGGCTTCAATAAGGAGCACTTTTTTCCCGGCAGCCCTTGCTTCCTTTAAAACGGGCATCACATGGAGGCGTGTGGCCTTTACATTGCTGCTCCACACCAGGATCAGATCACTGCTTTTTAATTCCTCCGGCTCCAGGCAGGGGGTCTGCCCCATGACAGATGCATATCCCATTCCTTTTGCATTGGCGCAGAGTCTTAAAATAAGTGGGCGTGCTCCCAGACGGTTAAAAAAGGCATCCCCGCACTTTCGCTGGATCACGCCCATAGTGCCGGAATAATAGGACGGAAGGATCGCCAACGGGCCATTTTCCCTTATGATCTGCCGAAAATGTCCTGCGATCTCCCTTACCGCCTCTTCCCAGGTGATAGGTTCAAACTTCCCTTCCCCCTTATTCCCAGTCCGTCTCATAGGAAAAAGGATCCGGTCCGGGCTGTTGACGGACAGCTGATACTGCTGCATTTTTTTACAGATCAATCCTTTTGAGGCCGGATGCTCCGGATCCCCGGCCACCCCTGCCACGCGCCCGTTCTCTATGGTGGCTAAAAGGCCGCAGGAGGCCGGGCAGTCATAGGGGCAGGTAGTCCTGCGGATATCAGTCATTCCATTCCTCCTACAGCATATGCTTCCTCAGATATGCGCCGTCCTTTGGGCTTAAGTAGGCCGGAGCAATATCAAATACGGTCTTGCAGCCCTTTGCGCCCTCCTTATTCATACGGTAGGCAGCTCTTGCATAGGCGGCAAGGACGGAAGCAGTAAACTCCGGATTAGAATCCAGCTTTAAGCTGTACTCGATCACATGGGAATGCTCATCCTTCATGCCTGTAGTTCCTGTGCGGATCACAAAGCCGCCGTGAGGGATTCCCGCATGATCTCTTAAAAGCTCTTCCTGGCTGATAAAATGCACCGTTGTGTCATAATCTGCAAAATAATTGGGCATAGTAACGATGGCTTCACGGATTGCATCCTGATCGGCTCCCTCTTCTGCCACTACAAAGCACTCTCTGGTGTGCTTCTGCCGTGTAGTAAGCTCCGGCTGGCTTCCGCTGCGCACTGCCTCCAATGCGCTCTCAACCGGAATCGTATACTGTCTCGCATCCCTTACACCAGGGATCCGGCGGATGGCATCAGAATGTCCCTGGCTTACGCCTCTGCCCCAGAAGGTATAGTCCTTTCCTCCGGGAAGGACCGCATCCGCATAAAGACGGTTTAAGGAAAACATACCGGGATCCCAGCCCACAGAGATCACTGCCACATGGCCGCTCTCAAAAGCGCTCCGGTCTACTGCCTCAAAATGCTCCGGAATCTTTGCGTGGGTATCAAAACTGTCGATCACATTAAAATACTTCGCCATTTCCGGTGTCTGCTTTGGAAGATCCGTAGCGCTGCCTCCGCAGATGATCATTACATCAATCTCATCTTTCATTGTGAGAATGTCATTAACTGAATATACCTTTACTCCCTCTGTCAGGAGAGAAAGGGACGATGGGTCTCTCCGGGTAAACACTGCCTTCAGTTCCATATCCGGATTGTGCTTAACTGCACACTCCACTCCCCTTCCCAGGTTTCCGTATCCAAGGATTCCGATTCTGATGCTCATAATTTTGTCTTCCTTTCTCTTAGGGTCTTTTAGCCGGATGCAGATATCCGTTCCGGCCACTGTAAAAAGTATACTATATGAAATTTTCCTTTGCAAGCGCAAACATTCGCGTAAGAAGCAGCCAGCCGGGGCGGTAAAAATACATCAGCTGCCAGAAACCCGCGCCAGTGAGTTTTTTCTCCCTTATAAGTTCAAACTTGGCCTTTAAGCTTCGCACATCCTCAAACCATACCTCATGGCGGATGCCGTACTGCCAGTAATGAAAATAGGGAGACTGTGCCAGCTCATCAAAATAGATCACAGAGCCATGGTCAATGGCCAGCTGTATGGCCTGGCGGGTATTTAATGTAACTGCCCGTGTGCGTCCCCGCTCATAAGGAAGGGGCCAGTCATATCCATAATTTGGAATGCCAAGGCTGATCTTTTCTGCCGGGATCCTGCTTAATGCATAATCCGCCACCCGACGGACCATATGGATGGGCGCCACTGCCATAGGCGGCCCCTGGGAATATCCCCACTCATAGGCCATAAGCATCACCCTGTCTGCCGCTTCGCCGATGGCCCGGTAATCAATGCCTTCATAGAGAAGCCCCGGCTGGTCATCGGAGGTCTTTGGCGCCAGGGCAGCACTGACAAAAATCCCCAATGCCCTAAACACCCCTGCACAGAGGCGGACAAACTCCGCAAACCGCTCCCTGTCACCGGCCGGCACATATTCAAAATCAATATCCAGTCCCTCATACTCCTTTTGCTCTATCACAGCCATCAGCTGCCAGACCAGCCGGCGCACGGCCCGGTCATTCGAAAGAAGCTCTGTGATCAGCCGGTTATTAAACCGCCCGTCCGGGCCCAGAGGCGTGAGTACCATCACCGGACGGACGCCCGCAGTCCGGGCGGACTGGATGACCGGCGTATCCTCGATATGAGGAGAGACCAGATCCCCCTCTGCCGTAAAACCATAGGAGAAAATGTAAATATCTGTAAGAAATGGCAGGGTTTCATCCAATGTATCCCGATCAATAAAAGGATAGGCATATCCAAAGGAATAAAGAAGGGGACTTCCGGCCCCTATACTGCCTTCTGCCCCCACATAAAGAGACTGGCCCACTGCCAGGCGGTAGGGATATTCCAGCTGGTTGGCCCAGATCAGTTCTCCAACCGGCCTTCCGGTTTTTGCGGCTATCTCATCCACTGTATCCCCTTCTTCTACTACATAAATCCATTCATCTTCCAGCATGTTTCTGCCTCTTTGCTTTTTGTAAAACTATATGCAGGCAGAAAGGAAGTTTTCCCTCTTTTCTTTCAGACCCCATTCCTGGCGCACAGGTCTGATACGCAGCAGTGTTCGCAGTCCGGCTTTGTCCTCGCACTGCAGACTGCTCTTCCGTGGAATACCAGACGGTGGCAGAAATCACTGCCTTCCTTTGGAGGAATCAGCTTCCAGAGAGCCATTTCCACCTTTTTAGGATCTTTTATGCCCTCTACCAATCCCATACGGTTCACCAGACGGATGCAATGGGTATCTGTTACAATGGCAGGCTTTCCAAATACGTCACCCATGATCAGATTGGCGCTTTTACGTCCCACACCCGGAAGCTTCAACAGATCATCAAAGGTTTCAGGCACCTGTCCGCCATATTGCTCTTTTAAGATCCGCATACAGGCGCTTATATCCCTGGCCTTGCTCCGTCCCAGGCCGCAGGGCCTTACGATCTCCTCAATCTCCTCCGGCGAAGCAGCCGCCAGGGCATCCACATCCGGAAACTTTTTGTACAGCTTCTCCGTTACAATGTTGACCCGCTCATCCGTACACTGGGCCGCCAGACGGACGCCTACCAAAAGCTTCCACGCCTGATTATAATCCAGGGTACAGGAAGCCTCCGGATAGGCTTTCTTAAGACGCTCGATCAGCTTTAAGGCCAGTTCCTTTTTCGTCATTTCCATATTTATCCAAATACCTTTCTTCCTCCCAGATACGCAGCATGAACCGGTATCGTATGAAGCTGTTCCGGAGCCGTTTCAAAGGGCGACTGCTCCAGGATCACAAAGTCTGCCAGCATACCGGGACAGATCTTTCCTTTTATCTTCTCCTCAAAGCTTCCTTCTGCCCCACGGATCGTATAGCTGTCAAGAGCTTCCTGCACTGTAAAAGCTTCATCTGGAAGATAGGGTCCTACATGATCCTTTATGGTAGTGCGGGTCACGGCACACTCCATAGAAGCCAGAGCGTCGGGCAGCTCCACCGGACAGTCCGTACCGTTGCTGACAGAAACCCCCTGTTTCATAAGGGTTTTCCAGCTGTAGCTGGTCGATGCCAGTTCCTCTCCCACTCTGTCTTTTACAATATGATTATCATAATCCAGAAAAATACTCTGGGCATACACATGAAGCTTTAAGCGGGCAATCCGCTCAAGCTGATCCGGACGGGTAATCTGGCAGTGAACAATCCCATGGCGGTGATCCTCTCTCGGATGCTCCTTTAATGCCTTTTCATAGGCATCTAAAACACGGTCCAGACAGGCATCTCCGATGGCATGGACGGCTGCCTGCATTCCGTGCGCATTTGCATAGCCGATCATTTCGTCAAAAACCTCCTGGGAAAATACAGGGATCCCGCAGGTGGACGGATCATCCGCATAAGGGCGGCTCAGATACGCAGTTCTGGCTCCCAATGCTCCGTCTCCCAGCATCTTAAGAGGCCCGACCTTAAAAAGCTCTGTACCGCTGCCCGTAACATTTCCCGCCTCTACAAAAGCCTTAAGCTCTGAAAGCTCTGTGAAGTTACACTGTTCATAGACACGAACCGTAAGCTCTCCCTCTGCCTCCAGCTCCCTGTAGGCCTCATTCACAGTCTGCCACGGCACATCCCGGTACATGCAGTAGTCATCCGTCTGGCTGCTGGTAACACCGTAGGAATTTAAAGCCCTGCAGGCCAGACGGATCCTGTTTTTGATCCCTTCCTTATCCGGAACGGGAATTGCATGGTACACCAGATCCATGGCATTGTCAAAGAAACGGCCGTCCGGCCCCTCCTCATCCATACCGATACATCCGCCCTCCGGCTGGGGCGTATCCTTTGTGATGCCAAGCAGCTGTAATGCCTTTGTATTTACGACCAGACAGTGACCGCAGGCCCGGACCGCACAGACGGGCACGTCCTCTGATACCTGATCCAGATCATGACGGTCCGGCATCCGGTCTGCATCTGTAAAATAATCTTGATTCCATCCCCGGCCCATCAGCCATTCGCCCTCTGCGCAGGGATTCTCCCTGTAAAACTCCTTCAGGCACTGAAGCATATCCGCCAGGCTCTCTGTACGGGCAGCCAGCCGGGCAGAACACAGGCTGTTTCCGTATCCTAAAAGATGCATATGGCTGTCATTAAAACCGCTGCATACAAAACGGCCCTTAAGATCGGTACACACATCTCCCTCCCCGGCCAGTTTTAGAACGGATTTGCTGGAACCGGCAAAGATAAATTTACCATTTTCTACCGCAAAGGCCTCAGCCAGCGGAAGACTGCCTGTATAAACCTTTCCATTAAAATAAATATGTTTCATGGCACATTCTCCTTTCGTCAGTGCTTTTCTTCATAGAACAGGCAGGCATCCGGCTCTGCTGTTCCCTCTCCAAGATACCGTGCCTTATAATCCTTTAACAGACGGAAATAGTCCTTTGACAGCAGCAGGATCACAGCCACATTCACAAAGGTAGGAATGGCAGAAGTAATGTCTACCACGGTCCAGATAAAGCCCTGATTATTTGTCTTTACCAGATAAATCGTCCAGATAAGGCCCGGAAGCGCACGGACTGCGTAAAACAGCTTCAGCATCACTTTTTTCATGGGGCCTTCCTTTTTGCAAAGGTGCTCCAGGATTGACAGATAGTAGGTAAACCAGCCGCCGGAGGTGGTGACAGTAAAAATAACCATGATTAAAGCTAAAAGCAGGCTTCCTGCAGTACCAAAACTCTGGGAAAAGGCGCTTAATGCCAGAGTGCCGCCGTCTGTGCCGTTGGTCCAGTTTCCGCTTAAAAGCACAGAAACAGATGTGATGGAGCAGACTACAAAGGTATCAAAAAATACTTCAAAGGAACCCCAAAGTCCCTGTGCAACAGGATGGGGTGTTCTGGCAGAGGAATGGATCATGGGAGAAGTACCCCAGCCGGCCTCATTGGAGTATACGGAACGTGCCATACCTACCCGGATCATCTCACTGACTGCACAGCCGGCAAAGCCGCCGATGGCTGCCGTACCAGTGAACGCATTTGTTACAATGGTAGCAAACACAGAGGGCACTCTGGAAAGATTTGCCAGAATCATGCCAATTCCCATTAAAATGTAGAAAACGCTCATTAAGGGGACCAGCTTGCTGAACAAAGACGCAATCTTTTTGGTGCCTCCGTCCGTTACAATATAGGTCAGAACGCAAAGAGCCGCTCCCACCAGAATAACGCCCTCAATCTGAAAGCCTCCGATATTCACCGTATCCATTTTAAAGGCTCCTGCTACCACCTGGGAAGCAGTCAGCGTAGAGGAGGTTACAAAGAATGTAGAGAAAATACCTGCGCCGAAAATAACTGCCGGTATCAGCCACAGCTTTCCCCAGCGGCGCTCCTCTCCCAGTCCCCGCTCCATATAATAGGTAGGGCCGCCGTAATATTCACCCTTTTCATTGGTATGGCGGTAATAGCAGCCCAGCGTTACCTCTACCTGCTTCAAGATCATTCCAAGACAGGCAGACAGCCACATCCACAGCACAGCGCCAGGGCCTCCTGCCGCAACTGCCGTAGCCACACCGGCAATATTTCCAAAGCCTACCGTACCGCCGATTGCTGTGGAAATTGCTTCAAAGGAACTTAACATTCCCTTTGCATTATCCTCCTGCTTCTGGCTTTTTTTGTTTAAAATCGTGCCACCGGTATTCTTTAAAATCCAGCCAAAGCGCCTGAACTGAAAGAATCCGGAACGGACTGTGAAATAAATACCGGTAGAAATCATCAGTACGATTAACGGAAGCCCCCACAGGACGCCGTCTAACCAGTTGAGAAATTCGATCATTTTTATGATCCCCCTTTTCTTTTGTTTATGTACAGCAATCTATTCCACCTGGGCTCTGCCCGCAAAAAAGGAGCAGCGGTTTTTGCATCCCACTGCTCCATAAATCATCCATCCATGAAACAATAGCGCCTCCACCGTTTGGTGAGAGTGTGCAGCCTGTTCGACTGCACCCCAACATACTGCCTGCGAAAGCAGTACATTTCGGCGGCTCCTCCTTTCCCTGCTCTTCCCTGGCTTCGCTGCCTCCAAACAGGTACTGATAGTATCCGCACCTCTATTGCCGTACTCTTTTTGTAGTATCATAGCTGGTTTCACGCTGGCTGTCAACTGTTTTTGCAAGTTTATTTCTTCGGCCAAATTTCACTTGATACAATCTTTTTTTCGTCCTATACTAAAAAATCATATGTTTTATCCGGAGGTACACATTATGTCACTCACACCACCCATCACCATCCGCCCCGTTTCCACCGCTGACAGCCAGGCTCTCCTTGATATTTACCGTCCCTATGTGGAGTATACTGCCATTACCTTTGAATATGAGGTTCCCACTGCGGAGGAATTTACCCGCCGGATCCGCCACACCTTAAAGCGCTACCCCTATCTGGCAGCAGAAAAAGACGGACAGCTTTTAGGCTATGCTTATGCAGGCCCTTTTCATGAACGGGCAGCCTATGACTGGTGCGCTGAGGTTTCCATTTATATACGGACTGATGCCCGCGGCACAGGGATTGGAAAAAAACTCTATGAAGCTCTGGAGCACGCACTTACTGCCCAGAATATCCTCAATCTTTACGCCTGCATCGCATGGCCGGATAAGGAAGATGAATATCTTACCAGAAACAGCGCTGATTTCCACCGCCATCTGGGCTATGAACTGGCAGGAATGTTTAAAAACTGCGGCTATAAATTCGACCGCTGGTACAGTATGATCTGGATGGAAAAACAGCTTGGCCCCCATTCCGGCCATGCAGAACCCATTATCCCTTTCCAGGAACTGCTTCACCGGATGCCTGTTTAAAGCATCTTCTATTATGCATGATTTTGCACTTTGTCTTTTGAATATTGTATTCATGTTCTTTTTTTACAAAATACTGTCCGTTTTTACCGATTTGTGCTACAATTCTAACAGAACATTCCTGAAATGTTTTTCGTTGGGAATGCTGCCCGGTAAGCAGAGTGGCTTATGTGTTCTGCGGACCGAGGCGTCACTACTATACAAGGGGAGAATTTGAACTGGCAAAAGAAATGATCGCAATGCTGCTTGCCGGCGGCCAGGGTTCACGGCTTTATGCCCTGACTCAAAAGCTGGCAAAACCTGCAGTTCCTTTTGGCGGAAAATACCGTATTATCGACTTTCCGCTGTCAAACTGCGTAAATTCAGGAATTGACACAGTAGGTATCCTGACCCAGTATCAGCCTCTGGTACTGAATGAATATATCGGAAATGGACAGCCCTGGGATCTGGACCGCCTTCACGGCGGAGTTCATGTGCTTCCGCCCTATCAGAAAGCCTCCGGCTCGGACTGGTACAAGGGTACAGCCAATGCAATTTATCAGAATATATCCTTTATTGAACGCTATGATCCCCAGTATGTGATCATCCTTTCCGGCGATCAGATCTGTAAGCAGGATTACAGCGATTTTCTCCGCTTCCATAAGGAAAAGAATGCGGAATTCAGCGTGGCTGTCATGGAAGTCCCCTGGGAGGATGCTTCCCGCTTTGGCCTGATGGTAGCGGATGAAAACGACCGCATCACCGAATTCCAGGAAAAACCCAAAAATCCTAAATCCAATCTGGCATCTATGGGTATCTATATCTTTAACTGGGATATTTTAAGAAAATATCTCATTGAAGATGAGGAAGATCCGGATTCTGAAAATGATTTCGGCAACAATATCATCCCTAATCTCTTAAAGGACGGACGCAGGATGTACGCCTACCACTTTGACGGCTACTGGAAGGATGTAGGAACGATTCCTTCTCTCTGGGAGGCCAATATGGAGGTTCTGGATCCGGAGCACAGCGGCATCAACCTGTTTGACGAAAACTGGAAGATTTATAGCCGTAACAGCGGTATGACCGGACACAAGATTTCAGACGGAGGCGTTGTAGAAAACTCCATGATCACCGACGGCTGCCGTATTGCAGGCACCGTACGCCACTCCGTACTCTTCGCAGGCGTGCGGGTAGAAAAAAACGCCGTTGTAGAGGATGCTGTTGTAATGGGCGGAACTGTCATCCGTTCCGGTGCTGTGGTGCGCCACTGTATTGTAGCTGAAAATGTAGAAATCGGCGAACATGCAGTTGTAGGCTCTATGCCTGACGCTTCTGGAAATGGTGTAGCTACCATCGGCTCCGGAATCACTATCGGAGCAGAGGCAAAAATCGGTCCAAATGCTATGGTGACAAAAAATATAGAAGGCGGTGAAGAACAATGGTAAACTCCAACTCTGATGCTCTGGACATCATTTTCCCAAACAGCTATGACCCTCTGGTTCCCGAACTGGTAGGCGAGCGTCTGATGGCCTCCATTCCCTTTGCCGGCCGTTACCGTATGGTTGATTTTATCCTGTCCAGCATGGCAAACTGCGGCATTGACAACATTTCCATGATCGTCCGAAATAATTACCACTCTCTGATGGATCATCTGGGTTCCGGCCGTGAGTGGGATCTGGTGCGTAAAAAAGGCGGACTCAATATCGTTCCTCCCTATGCGGAGAAAACCGTAAAGGTTTACAACGGCCGTGTTGAGGCCCTTGCAAGCATCATTGATTATCTGAAGGATCAGAAGGAAAAATACGCAGTTCTGGCTGATGCCAATATTGCGTTAAACTTTGATTTCAACGCTCTCATAGAAGCTCATGAAGCCAGCAAAGCCGACGTAACCATGGCTTACAAGGAAGAACCTCTTCCCGCAGGTCTCTTGGGGGCACCTGTGAACAGTTCTGCACTGTACTATACATTAAGCCTGGCTGGCGACAAGGTTTCCAAAATCTATATCAACGCCAAGGAGACCGGAAATCAGAATTTCTACTTAAATATCTGCGTTATGTCAAGAGAACTCTTGATCGATCTCATCAATACAGCCTTTATCCGCGGCTATGTATATTTTGAACGCGACATTTTAGCGCCGCAGATTGACAAACTGGATATCCGATCCTTCCGTTTTGACGGCTATACCGCCCGGATCTGTGATATGAATAGCTACTTTGACGAAAACATGAAGCTGCTGGATGATGAAAATCTGGATGCTCTGTTTTTCCCCAGTCCCGTATATACAAAGATCCGTGATGACAACCCCACCCGCTACATCAACGGCTCCCGTGCAAATAATATCATGGCAGCGGACGGTTGTGTAATCGAGGGAGAAGCAGAAAACTCTATCCTGTTCCGCGGTGTAAAAATCGCAAAGGGCGCAAGGGTAAAAAACTGCGTTCTTATGCAGGATACTGTGATCGAAGAAGGCGCTGATCTTGAATATGTGATCACCGATAAGAACGTGACGGTTACAGCCGATAAGGAATTAAAGGGTTCAGACACCTTCCCGGTATATATCGCAAAATCCAGAACTGTATAACATCATATGCTTAAAAATCACCCCTCAGACCGGTCTTTCCATTCCGCCCTGAGGGGTGATCCTCTTCCCTATCCTGTATAAAGCCTCTTACCAGCTCTTTTTAAGCTTTAAATTCCAGTCCACCTCATAAGGATTCCACTGACTTGCTTTCAGATTTTCATAAATTTCTCTTCTCTCTTTTGAGCTGTCGCCGGAACGCTCTTCATAGCCCTTCAGATAATCCTCTACAAATTCCTCCCAGGAAGAAAAGCTCTTCTGTATTTCCTTTGCCACCTCTAACGCCCGATCCAAAGCTTCTGTCTCTGTATAATAATCCGCCAGATAATAAAAACCCAGATTGGACATGGCCCTGCTGTAATCATAGGCAGAATTTTCTGCTGATGCCGACGATAAAAGCTCCTGTAAAACACGGTCTGCCGAAGAACGGTCTGTGATCCCCCAGCTGGTCTTTAACATCTGACGATTCTGATCTTTTGCCGCCCTATCCATCTCCTCGCCGTTCTCTTCCTTTCCCGCAAGCTTTAAGCCACCGCCAAAGGCACGGATATTGCCAGCATTGTGCCGGGTAAGAATCGCACAGGCAGCATTAAACCACTGAACTGTCTGATTGTTCATATAGGGATTTGCTGTTTTGTTTAAATACTGCTGCCGGCTGCTGATAGCTGTAAAAGAAGAGCCTGATACACTGCTTTTACTCCCTTCCCCTGATCTGCGGGAAGGACTTGAGTCCATAGCGCCTCTTTCATTGAATGTATAAAGCTTTCCGTTGATTTCCCTTTGACAGTTCTTTAAAATATGGCCGTTTTCATCCAGGTAAAACCACTGATTGCCTGATCTACGGAAGTCATTGACCACCCGAGTGCCATCCTCTTCATAATACGCATAGGTATCTCCCTCTTTCTGCCAGCCTGCAAAGGCTGTAAGGGGAGTCATAAGCATCGCCGCGCAGGCAAGAGCTGCTGCTTTTATAAACCATTTTCGTCCTGTATTCATCCGAATCATCCTCTCACCTATCTCTGCTGTGCACCTTCTGTCTGAGCACATTTACAGTATAGCACAGGCGTTTCGGATTGCCAACTTACACATTTCTGACGAAATTATAATAAATGTCAGGAAATTTTAAAAAACACGCCGTCCCTGTACATAAGTTTCTTCTACCCCATCATTCTCATCCAACACCACAAAGTCTGCGAAAAGTCCCTGGCGGATAAATCCCCTCTGGCCATCCATGCCCAGAAGCTTTGCCGGATTTTCTGTGAGAAGCGGAATAAGCTCCTCTGCCGGCCGCCCTGTAAAGGCAATCAGATTTTTCAGTGCTTTTCCCGAAGTCAAGGTACTTCCTGCCCGTGTACCATTTTCTTTCAGTTTTGCATCCCCGTCAATGACCACAACCTCATTAACGCCCAGGCGATACTCTCCATCCGGCAGACCCGCAGCCATGATCGAATCAGTCACAGCTACTACCCGCTCAAGCCCCTTTGTCTTTAAGATCAAGCGCACCGTTCCCGGATGCAGATGGCGGCCGTCGCAGATCACCTCGCAGTAAACACGGTCATCCTCCAGCACCGCTCCCCAGATGGCAGGAAAATGCTGGTGGAGCAGCTTCATTGCATTTCCTGTATGGGTCGACGCCATTGCTCCATTTGCAACGGCCGCTCTGGCCGTATCATAATCTGCCCCAGAATGGCCGATGGCTACCTGGATGCCAAGAGCCTTTAATTTGGGGATATCCTCTACCATGCCGTCTACCTCAGGCGAAACCGTAATGTAACGTATTTCCCCCTGGGCAGCCTTCTGGTATTCCTCGATCAAAGGAATATTTTTACTCTGCAGCAGATGCTCCGGCATAGCGCCCTTATACTCTGGGCTTAAAAATGGACCCTCCAGATGGATCCCCATCATGGCGGCGCCTTTGTGTTCCATGTCCTTCCACTGTTTATATGCTTCAATACAGGTCAGTGTCTGCTCCCTCGTATCTGTGAGCACAGAACCCAGCCAGCCAGTTGTACCCTGAGATGCCATAAAGCGGCTGATCTTCTCATATCCATCAGGGTCTGCGCTGTTTACATCCACCCCAGCGGCACCATGGGTATGGATATCTAAAAATCCCGGCACCAGACGGCGTCCCTTTAAATCAATGCGCTCTGCCTCAGGAGCATAAATCCATTCTCCGATCTCGGTGATCACACCATTTTCAGAAAGAACACAGAGCGTTTCAAACCGATGATCCCTGTATACACGTCCATTGTAAAATAACTGTCTGCTCATAATGATACCTCTCCCGTTCTTATATTTTTATTTCTGTCTTCATAGTAACACAGACCGGGGATACTTTGTGAAACTTTTACCCAAACGTTTGTGTCATGCTTTTAAGATTGTGCATTTTTTATCATTCGTATCAGAATCAGATACATGCCATTATGCACTGGCAACAGATTTTCTTTTATGATAAGATAGAAAAAAAGTAGAAAGGAAATCAATATGGCATTACATGTTATGGATGAAGCCAGCCGCTGCCTTGGCTGCAAAGTTCCCCAGTGTCAAAAGGGCTGCCCCATCAGCACTCCGATTCCCCAGGTGATCCGCCTCTTAAAGGAAGGGAAATTAGATGAGGCCGGGCAGATGCTCTTTGAAAATAATCCGCTGACCACTGTGTGCAGTCTGGTCTGCAACCATGAAAATCAGTGCGAGGGCCACTGCGTTTTGGGACGCAAGGGTGCTCCGGTCCATTTTTCAACCATTGAAAGCTATATTTCCACCACCTATGCCAACAAAATGACAAAGGGGCCGGCTCCATCAAACGGCATCCGTGCAGCGATCGTCGGCTCCGGCCCTGCCGGCCTGACCATCGCAGTGATTTTGGCACGGTACGGCTATGATGTGACTATCTTTGAGGGTAAGGACCAGATCGGAGGCGTACTGCGCTACGGCATTCCTGAATTCCGCCTTCCAAAGTCTGTTCTGGACGATTTCAAATACCGCCATCTGGATCTGAAAGGCATCAAATTCCGGCCAAACACCCATATCGGAGGGGCAATCGGTATTGACGACCTCTTCCGCGACGGCTATAAAGCTATTTTCGTAGGAACCGGCGTATGGAAGCCCAATGCCCTTCATATCAAAGGCGAAACGCTGGGACATGTGCACTTTGGAATCAATTATCTGAATAATCCTGACAGTTACTGCCTGGGCGAACGGGTTATTGTGATCGGAGCGGGGAATGCCGCTATGGATGTGGCAAGAACCGCCATCCGAAAAGGCGTACGCTATCTGACCTGCTTTTCCATCACAAAAAAGGTGGCAGCCAGCCACCATGAATTCAGCTATGCCCAGCTGGAGGGAGTTCAGTTTGAATACAACAAGGCTCCTGTGGAAATCACAGATGAAGGAGTAATCTTTAAGGATATGGCCGAAGATGAAGAAGGCCGTCTCACCGAAATTCCCGGAAGCGAAACCCTTTACCCCGCTGACAGCGTGATTATTTCCATCAGTCAGGGTCCACAGAACCGGATTGTCAACACCACTGAGGGACTGGCTGCTGATGCCAAAGGTCTTTTGGTGGCAGATGAAACCGGTCATACCACCCGTCCCGGCATCTTTGCCTCCGGAGATGTGGTAAACGGTGCGCGGACAGTGGTGGAAGCCGTAGCCCACAGTAAAATTGTGGCCGAATCCATGCATCAGTATATGCAGAGCCTGAAACAGACAGAAGAGGCACCTGATTAAGGAAGAATCCGTTCCGGTTTAAATTTCAAATAATCAGAGGACACCAGACGGTAATTCACCCCGTCTACATTTCCCAGAAAACTGTCCTGAAAGCGGTCTTTCCCATGGCAATGAGCGTAAATCACCTGATTTGCCCCATATTCCAGCGCCATCCGGGTAAAACCGCTTTCCTCTTCTCCAATACTGGTAGGCGGATAGTGAAGAAACTGAATAAAAGAGGTATAGCCTGCTGCCACAGCCAGCTCATAGGACAGCCGCAGGCGCTCCAGCTCCCGCTTTACCAGCTTTTCAAAATGCTCCGGGCTGTCCTTTCCCTCATAGCAATATCCTTTGGTTCCTACCAATGCCGTATTTCCATAAGAATAAAAATTGTTCTGGAGAAAGAAAAGACGGCCATTATATTTTTCATTCAGCCTTTTTGTCCTTCCTGCATCCCAGAACATATCGTGATTCCCCCGCAGAAGAATCTTGCGTCCGGGAAGGGACGCAATAAATTCCAGATCAGCCTCTGCTTCCTTTAAATTTCTCCCCCAGGAGTGATCCCCTGCGAGAACCACTGTATCCCCGGAAGAAATCATCTTATTCCAGTTCTTTTCGATCTTTTTTACATGATCCTTCCATTCTTTTCCAAATATATCCATAGGCTTGTTGGCCGTAAAGGACAAATGGAGATCACCTATGGCGTACAGGCTCATCCTTCACACTCCTCTGCATCCATAAGAGGGATTCCACGCTCTTTCAGCTCACGGGCAAAAATTCCCATCCCATCAATCTTTCTCCCTGTAAAGGTGCCGTCATAAATCTGGCGTACTCCGCAGGTAGGACTGCGCGACTGAAGAATGGCAAGGTCAATATACATATCCTTTATCTGTTCCAGAGCCATTTCCACGCCCTTTCGGTACAGGGCATCTCTGTCCTTTCCTTCCCTGTCTACCACCCGGCCTCCGGACAGCTCTACAGGCGTACGAGGCGCACCCAGTCCGGTTAAAAGCTCCGGACAGATGGAAATAACCTCCTTATCCTCTACAAAACGAAGAACCGCCTCATTTCTGTTATTCTTTCCATTATACTTACAGTTTTCGCCCAGAAGACAGGCGCTGACTAAAACCTTCATATACTCTCCTAATTCCGGGAACATTTTTCCGCATCAATGGCAAGCACCACCATCAGGGCGCAGAGGGCGTCCCACGAATCTTCCACGTCGATTACATATGTATCTGTCATGCGGAATAGTTCCTTTGAAACCGCCGCTGCCAGCCTTCCGTTCCGGTCTAAGATCTTATAATCCCATTCCAGAAAATCCCCTTCCACATGCCAGCCATTGCAGTCAATATTGTAGCGCGGCTTAAAAAAGGTCAATTCCTTACTGATGCAGCCTGCATATTCCTGTCCCAGATACAGCTCAAATCTGGGCAGCATGGTAAAAATACGTTCCTTCACCATACCGGCCTCACGTCCCTGACCATCGTATATTTTCAGGCAGTGTCCCCAAGAAAGCTGTCCTTTTACAGTATAGGCAGTGGTTCCGTCTTCGTAATAGATATCATAGCTGTCAAACCATGAAAACAGTCTCTGCTTAAATATAAGTTTCATGCCGCTTCCTCCTTTATCATACAGAATACAAACTGGCTTCCGAAATGCTCCCACTGCTCCAGCTCTTCTATATAGCGTCCCTTCCGGTCCGTTTCTGCCGCCACATACCAGACTCCTGCCGGAAGCTTATCAAGCTCTGCATCCCGTCTCCGTCATACGTTTGTCCATATACGGGAAGCTCCGAAAGCTCAGCAAGCTGCTCTCCCTGTCTTATACATACAGTCTGTTTCTCCCGTCTGGTATCCGGGCCGGAGAAAAGTTCTGCCTCCTTTTCATCCGGCAGTCCCAAAGAGGGAATCCGGCAAAAAAATATCCATGTTGCCAGAAATACCAGAAGAACAGCTGTACCGTTTCCGACAGTTTTATTTATGGATTTCATCATAGGCATCCATAATTCCATGCTTAACTGCGGTCCGTATCACACGGTATGCAATATAAAAAAACAGCGCGATCATACCGGCCCAGATGGTCAGTGCCATAAGGATTCCAAACAGTCCTCCAATCATATTCATATGCATTTCCTCCTGCAATACATCATATTTGTTTGGTACATCTCCATTATAGCATGCTTTTATATTTTACTCCCTTACTTTTTTATTACAAAAAGGCAGCGGATAACATTCCTTCCGCTGCCATAAAGCACTCTTTATTTTTTTCTACAATACACAAACGCAGCAAATATCACAGTAACCGGAACACTGAGAACAATGCCAAAACTGCCGGAAAGCCCCTGCATGACTGCAATTCCTATGTTATTTGAGTTAATGATCTGAAGAAATGGCAGATCATAGGCATAATCCATAAGAAGCATCGATACACTGCTTCCTGCAAATGCCAGAATCAGGGTATTGGAATCTGTTCCCATCATATCCCGTCCTACCCGCATTCCCGACTTCATCAGCTCCAGTCTGGTAATTGACGGATTCTGGTCGCAGAGTTCTTTCATCGCGCTGGAAATAGACATTGCCACATCCATAACGGCTCCAAGAGAACTGATCAGAAGGCCGGAAAAAAGCAGCCCTCCTATTTTAATCCCATTTGTTTCGTATAAAGTAAGCAGGCTTTCTATGTCTGATACATTCCATCCGGTAATTCCGGAAAGCTGTGAAAAAACAGTAGCTGTGAAGCCTGCAATAATTACTCCCGATAACGTCCCAACAGTAGCGCACAGTGTCTTTTCTCCCGCTCCGCCGATCAGATACATCGTAACCAGCGTGGTCACTGCGCAGATAAAAACAGCCGTCCAAAACGGTGAATTTCCCAGATAAACAGCCGGAAGATAAACATACACAATTGCACCAAACGTAAAAACCAGCCCTAAGGCTCCGCGCAGCCCCTTTTTACCGCCTACAATACATAAAATCGCCAGATACAGGACTGCAAAACCAATCATTACGGCTGTCCTGTCCCTGGAATATACGCTTGTGATCACAGAATCGCCTGCTATGCTTTGAATGACCACCACACGCATCCCTACTGTACACGCCGCTCCAAATAAATATCCGGCGCTGCTGGTTGTGATAAGCTCCTGTCCTTTTTTTTCGCCGCTTGTCATCCGCACAACCACCGTCTGCTGTCCCACTCTCATGCCGTCTTCCTGAATGTTGTCCTCCAGGATACGTACGACCACTCCCGTTTCAAAGCTCTGCCCTGTCCGATTGACCAGTCTGGTTTTTGAAATATGGTTCAGATTTACGACGGCCAGAGCGCTAAGAAGCACAACGGCCGCCAGGATCAGTAATTTTTTTACAGCCAAGTTTTCTATATCTTTCATTTTCCTGTTATCTGCTGCCTGTCTTGTGAATGGTAAAGGTATTGTCTATTGTCTCTACCTTTCCATTATCCGTAATCTGATAACTGGTAATCTTGAAATCATCATAAGTAAGATTGATCACAGAATAGCTGGGGAGCCAGTTCTGGCTTCTTACCTCAATATAATCCTGCTGGGTATTTGTAAGCTCATAATATTTGGATCCGGATGCAGAGTTAGCCGTCATATACAGCGTTCCCTTAGGATTTGTTACAACGGACTGACCGGAACCTTCGATCGTATAACAATGGTTATCCTGGGCAAAGGCTTCCTTTAAGGCTGCCGACGGCTCATCCTCCGGATACAGCGCAATAGACTCATCTGTATTTACATTATAGGCGTGATCCCAGTCATAGTCACTGCCTGTTTCATCCAGACGGAATTCATACGCGCCATGCGTTTTTCCATCCCCATAAAGCAGCTTAGAACGGCTGTATGTATGGTCATGTCCCTGCAAAACCACATCTACATCATATTTGTCAAATACAGGCGTCAGCTGAGTACGGAGGATCATACCGTCTGTATCGGAATGATCCAGACCGGATCCGTAAATATCCTGATGGATCGTAACAATACGCCACTTTGTATCAGGGAAATTCTCTACCGCCTGTTTAATGGCCTGCTCATGTTCTGCCACATTGTAATTATTCGTATTTAAAACAATAAACAAACCCGGGCCATATGTATAGTAATAATCCCCGCCGGCCTCAGTCATGCCTAAATTGGTAGGATTGGGATTATTAAAATGATAGCTGTAGTCTTTATTTAAAGAGTCATGGTTTCCGATGGTAGTGGCTACCGGAAGGCTCTTTAACGCGCTTGCGGATAGGTATGCAGCATACTCTTCTTCCTTAGGCTTTCCGGTTTTATTCACCTGATCACCAGCAGAAATCACAAAATTAAGATCAGGGTTTTCTGCCAGGGCAATATCCAGCGTACGATCCCAGCCAAATCCATCATTACGGGCCGCAGTGTTCGCTGCGCCTGGATCCGCTGACAGCTTACCCTCTCCCTGGGGCTGTCCCTTTGAAGCGCCCACCTGCGGATCGCCGACGTAAAGAATATTTACATTGCTGAAGCTGCCCGTTTTATAAACCTCTGCCGGAGTCCTGACGCCGTTTTTTTCAACAGAATAGTAATATGTACTGTTCTCTTTCAGTCCGTCTACAGTCACATAATTGTAAGAATAAACTTTTCCACCTGTAAGGTTTGTATCCACACCAGATGCCTGACCTTCCCAGGCCTTTAAGTCATCTGCGTCCATTCCAAAATATACCACCGGAGTTGCATTTTCGCCCTCGCTATACCATGCAAAATTCAGCTGAGACGCTGCCGCTCCCGGAGTAAGGGATACCTGAGTATAGTCATTTGCCAGCTGCTCCCACTGTCTGGTCCACGCCTGCCATTCTGCACTCCCTCCGGTTACGGATGAGTCATTGTAATGGACAGTCGCAGCCCACACCTGATGACCGCCTACAGCCAACGCTCCGACCAGAATTCCGGCCATAACTCTCTTCTTTTTCATAACATTTCCCTTCTTCTTTTAGTTTTCAGGCCTGCTATTCCCTGATAAATATAAGTATAGAAAGGAAATGTAAAATTTACTATCAGGTTTATGTATGAAATACATCAATTTTTGTTACTCTTTTCCTGTTTCCGGCAAAAACAGCTCTCCGGCTGCTTTTGCATGACTGACAAACAGATGCCGTATCAGTTCAATCTCTCCCAGTCCTTTTAAAACACAGCTGACTTCATATCCGGCCCTTTCAAATTCCCTTTTCCAGGATCCTTCTTCGTCTCCTGCCATATCATTGTTTGCATGGTCTCCTGCCACGATCATAAGCGGCTGAAGTACAACCTTCTTATAGGATCCTTTTTTCACTTCCCTGAGTACATCTTCAATAGACGGCTCCGCTTCTACAGTCCCTATATAATAATTCGTAAACCCCTTTTGCAGGAGAATACTCTGAAGCTTTTTATATACCTGATTAGCTTCTGCCTCTGTACCGTGTCCCATAAAGCAAACAGCTGTCTCACCATCATCATATTCCTTTGTATCTTCGGTAATAGCGCGGATCACTGTTTCAAAATCTTCCTCTGATGTCAAAAGCGGCTCTCCCACAGCCATGTATTCAAATAATGCCCTGTACTCCGATGCTTCTTCAGCCAGATCCTGGTATTCAAATCCCTTCATCATATGTGTAGGCTGAATGATCAGTGTTTTTACACCATTCTCTACCGCATGCTTTAAAGCATCTCTTACATTATCAATAACCAGATTTTCTTTTTGTTTTACCCGGTTAATAATAATCTGACTTGTAAAAGCCCGATGCAGGATATATTCCGGCATAGCGCTCTCCATATCTCTTTCTATGGCTTCAATGGTTCTTTCTCTTGTGTTTTTGTAGCTGGTTCCAAAACTGACTGCCAGCAGTTCCCGTTCTCCTGTTTTATTCTGATTTGTACCCTTGATTTCCGATACTGTTTTCAGATTCATTCGTTCATTCTCCTGTTGTGTTTTTAATGAGTATTTACAGTTTAATGGAAATCATTTTTTCTGTCAATTTTTTTACAGCCGATGCAGCTCCTGCATCTCGCCAAAGGCACTTCTTCCCATACAGTCTGAAAGTTCTCTTCTGATCGACTCAAAATCCTCATAAACCAATTTTTTATCCTGAACCAGGCAGGTACCTGCCACATATACATCTCTCACATTGGATGCATTGGCACTGTAAACCAGGGCAGAATAGGGATCGTAAACAGGAAACATATTGGGAGAATCTGTTTCCACCAGTACCAGGTCTGCTTCTTTGCCAGGTTCAATAGAACCTGTTTTTTCTTCCAGTCCCAGAACCCTGGCTCCCTGACGGGTCGCCATGGAAACAATATCTTTTGCAGGCATGGCACTTCTGTCATGGCTGTTGTTTTTCTGAAATCCGGCGCACAAACGCATCTGCGTAAAGAGATCCAGAGTATTGCCGCTGGCCGGTCCATCTGTTCCAAGGCCTACCGAAACACCTTCCTTTAACAGCTTAAGCACCGGTGCTACTCCCTTCGCCGCCTTGGCATTGGAGCCGATACAGTGACACACTCCGCTTCCTCTCTGCCTTAAAATTTCTATGTCACGATCCGTCAGATGGATGCAGTGAGCTGCAGCCGTTTGATTTGAAAGGACCCCCAGCTGATCCAGGTATCCAACCGGCGTACAGCCCCGTGTTTGTGCCAGCCAGGTCATCTCGTAATCCATTTCTGCTGCATGAAGAGTAAATGGTACCTGATTGGCAGTATCAAGTTCCCAGGCTTTTTTCAGAATCTGCGGACTGCAGGTATTAGTAGCATGAGGTGCAGCACATCCACTGATACGTGGATGCATTCTGTATGTTTCTATCAGTTCTTTTGCCATACTCAGAGACTGATCTGCATCAGAAGCGTCACATCCGCCTTCATCCATTAATGTCTGTCCGGCAATTCCCCTGATTCCTGTCTGATCCATAACCTGAGCTACAGCAGCCTCAAAATAATACATATCCATTACGGAAGTAACTCCGGACAGCAGCAGCTCGCAAATTGCATAGCGGCTGGAAAGTGCTGCCATTCTCCGGCTCATAGCCTTCTGCTCCATTGGAAGCAGAAACACACGAAGCCGGTCTTTACAGTCATCGCCCAGTCCCCGAAATGGAATCATTCCCAGATGGCAGTGTGTATTAACCATACCAGGCATAAGAATTCCTCTTTTTCCGTCTTTTATCTGCCAGCCAGCAGCTCTTAATTCTTCTGTTGTCTCCTTCAGATCACAGGAAGGCCCTGTCTCCAGAATCTTCGTACCTTCTATTTTCACATAGCCGTCAGGAAACACCTCCATATCAGAATTCATTGTAATGATAATAGAGTTAGTGATTATGGTTTTCATCTTTATACCTCGATAAGCTCTACTTGTTTCTGGGTTTTTACATCCAGCAATCCTCTGTCTGTAAGCTTTAATGCCGGGGAAACAGGAAGCGCCAGAGTAGACATGGACATGATTTCATTATTATTTTTATATCCCAGAGAAGCCATGCTCTTTCTTATCTGTCCCAGTTCACAGGAAAGTTTTTCAAGAGAACCTTCATTTATAATTCCTGCCACATTCAGCTGTACCTGCCCCAGACAACAGCCGTCTGAAAAAATACAGTATCCTCCCTCAAGCTCTAAAATACGTTTCTGAGCCAAAACCATATCCTCAGGAGAAGTTCCTAAAACCAGCAGATTATGACTGTCATGACACCAGGTTGTAGCTGCAGCTCCCTTCTTTGCAAATGCTCCTTCCACAAGTCCGTAACCTATATTTCCATTTTTCCCGTGGCGCTCATAGAGAACTGCCAGACTCAGCCCTGCTTCCTGCCAGCAGACAATTCCATCCTTTACCGGAAGCTGGCGCTTTATGTGTCGGGTTGCTGTTCCGAATGTATTAATCTGCATCACATTGGCTGTAACATGCCCGAATTTCACCGGTGCTTTCAGGATGAAATCCTCCAGTACAGCCGGCCTGCAGTGGACGGAATGATAAAAATGCTCCGGAAAGTTCGTTTCTTCTTCCATACCGCAGCGGGAATCTCCCTCAATCCAGGCAAGGCGTCCTTCTTTCACCACTGCTTCCGGTTCCATGGTATCCAGATCTTTAAGGAACACAAAATCAGCCAGTTTTCCCGGACCAATCATTCCTCTGTCATCCAGATGCATTCTTCTGGCCGGTGTATAAGTGGCACAGTAAATTGCCTTTTCCACCGGCATTCCTGCCAGAACAGCTGTCCGCACAATCTGATTCAGATGCCCCTTCAAAAGCTGATCCGGCATAACATCATCCGTTACAAGTGCAGTATTTTCGTACAGATTATAATGGTTCAGCGTTTCTACCACCTCGGGCGTCAGGGATTTTCTCTGCAGTTCCAGAAACATTCCAAGATCTGTCTTTTCCAGAACAGACTCGGGAGTCTGCTGAGTATGATCCGCATCAATTCCTTCATAAATAAACCGGTTTAAGTCAGCACCGGAAATTCTGGGGCAATGTCCCTCCAAACGGATATCCCTTCCTCTTTTCTTCCGACACAGACGAATCATCTGCCGAATCGGCGTATCTCTGTCATCTTCAGGAGCCAGCTGCTTAAAATTCATCACTTCTCCCAGACAAAGGATATTTCTGTCCTCCAAAAGAGCTGCTGCATCCTCAGGTGTAATAGTGGCTCCAGATGTTTCCAAAGATGTATCTGTAGCCGGAACGCTGGAAGGAATAGCCCAGAAAATATCCATTTCTGTTTTCTGAGATTGAAATTCCGCAATCCCTTTCATGCCGAACACATTGGCAATCTCATGTGCATCTGCCACTACCGTTGTAGTCCCATGAGACAGAGCCAGCGGTCCGAAACGGGACGGACAGGTCATGGAGCTTTCTATATGCATATGAATATCAATCAGCCCCGGGATCATATAACGCCCCTGCGCATCATAGACGGGAACGCCTTCGGGATAAACACCCGAATTAACAGGAAGGACGGCATAAAAACGGCCGTCCTTTACAGCTGCATCCCGGAGTTCAAAACACTGACGGAAAGTCTGGTAGATATTGACATTTCTTATAATATAATCCGGGGACATAGTTCCTGCTCCTTTAGTTATTGATAATTCTGTTCCACTGATCGATCCACTGATTTAAAAGAGGATTAACAAAGCCATAGTCCAGAACTTTTGCTTTTTCTGCTGCCGGACCGTATGTCATATTTTGGGACTCCTCCTCTGTAAACGTAACTGTTTTATTCGTTGGAGCCTCATTTAAGGCTTTTCCTGTCTTAAACTGAAGCTCTGCACTTAAACGGTAATTTAAATACTCATAAGCCAGTTCTTTATTCTGGCAATTCTTCGTAATACTGATGGTGTTAAAATTCGCATAGGTTCCTTCCGGAGTTACGTATACAAGATCAGGATTTGCTGCCTTAATCGTCGGAACACCAAAGTCTCCCACTACAGCAGCTGCTACTTCACCGGACGTAAACATGTTGATCAGGTCTGAGGATTTGGCATATGTTTTTACCAGATTTGGCTTTAATTCCTCCAGTGCCTTAAAAGCAGCCTCTCCGTTATCGGTTTTAATATCAACTCCTGCATGATCACTGGCCATATATACCATAGCCGGTCCGAAGGTTGTAGTAATCTCGGGAATAGATACCATACCTGCCAGTTCCGGCTTCCACAGATCATCAAAGCCTGTAATCTCAAACCCTACTGCTTCCGGATTATACATAATCCCAATACTGTTAATAGTATAAGGAACACCCTGACCATTGTCAGCCAGCGTCTTTGCTGCCGCGATCAGATCAGAGGCATGTTCAATTTTACTTAAATCAATGGTCTCAAACAAACCTTCCTCTGCACCCTTGGCAGCCATAGCCTGAGACAGTTCAATTACATCAATCGTAGTTTCACTGTCTGCCTTCAGCTTAGTATATCTGTCATTGGTTCCTCCGGTTTCTGTCACAATCTGGCAGTTAAACTGCTCTTCAAAAGGAGCATAAACCTCCTCTGCTGAAATATCCTCACTCAAACCATACGTAGACAGAACCAGTTTCTGCTTTCCACCTGCCTGTGCACCTTCTCCTTCTGCTCCACCGGAACAGGCTGTTACTGCCATAGCTGCCATGCAGACTGCTGCTAATACTCTCTTTTTCATCTTTTTTCTCCTTTTATAATAATTTCAATTTTCTGCTTTTTACCGCCGTACCAGGATCAGCTTATCCTCAGGAAGATACAGACGAATCTGATCCCCCTCAGCATAGATACATTCCGTATTCATGTTAACCTTCAGAACACCAGCAGCTGTTTCCACTTCATACTGATAGCTCTTTCCAAGAAAGGTGCGAACGCCGATTCTTCCGGTAATAACATTTTCCTGCTGATCCGGTGCTGCAATACGGATATCATCCGGTCTGATCGTTCCTGTAAATTCTCCTTCCGGACATTCCATAAAAGAACAGAAACGGCTCTGACCGCCTGCAAGATAACTTCCATCCCCACATCTTTCCAGATTCAGGAAATTTTCAAATCCAATAAACCGGGCTACAAACTCTGTGGCAGGCTGTCTGTAAATCTGTTCCGGTGTGTCATACTGTTCGATGATCCCTCCATTCATAACAGCCACTTTATCAGAAATAGAGAAACATTCTTCCTGATCGTGAGTAACAAACAAAGTAGTAATTCCCAGTTTTTTCTGAAGGCGCTTAATTTCGACTCTCATACTGATGCGAAGTTTTGCATCAAGATTACTCAGGGGCTCATCTAAAAGAAGAAGCTTAGGTTCGATTACCAGTGCTCTTGCAAGAGCAACTCTCTGTCTTTGTCCACCGGACATTTCTCTCGGAAAACGGCCAGACAGCTCTGTCAGGCCGCAAACCTCCAGAATCTCTTTTACCTTTCTGTCAATCTGTGCCTTATCCATCTTGCGCGTACGCAGTCCAAAAGCCACATTATCATATACCGTCAGATGCGGAAAAAGGGCATAGCTTTGAAATACTATTCCAAAATTTCGCTTGTGTACCGGAACCTTTGTCATATCTTCTCCGTCCAGTGTAAAGGTTCCTTCACCTGGTTCAATAAAGCCGGCCACTACCCGAAGAGTCGTAGTCTTTCCGCATCCGCTGGGACCAAGGAGTGATACCAGCTCGCCTTTTTCCACAGACAGATCCAGGCCCTTTAAGATCTGTTTTTTCTTATCATAGCTGACGCCGATTTTCTCTAATGTCATAAATGCCATTTTCTTATCCTCCTATTTTGCCAGTGAAGCAATTCCCAGGGTTCTGTCCACGATTACCATAATAAGTACAGTAGCTGCCATTAAAAGCACAGAAACAGCGGACACCGTAGGGTCATAATTGTATTCAATATAATTCATCAGTGTTGCCGGGAAGGTGCTGACACCGGGACCCGTTAAAAACATGGATACAGGAATATTATTAAATGAGTTGATAAAAGCCAGCATAAAAGCAGATGAAATACCGGAGGTTACATTGGGGAGAACCACTTTAAAAAATGCTGCTCCCTTAGGACATCCCAGACTCCAGGCAGCTTCTTCAATAGAAAAATCAAACTGCTCCATAGCAGAACCAACTACACGGATTACATAAGGCAGAGTTACAAGAAAATGGCCTGCCAGAAGACTTGCCATAACCGGAAGGCGGAAAGTCAGGATCAGGAACTGATACAGGATAAAACCTACTACAATCCCAGGAACAATGGTTGGAGACAAAAATACGGATCGCAGAAGCTGTTTTCCGCGGATTCCTGACCGTGCCAGTGCGTATGCTGCAGGAATTCCCACCAAAAGAGCAATAAAGGTTGCAAGGAATGCCACTTCCAGACTGGTCAGAAAGGAACGCCGGAAAGACTTCAAAGCAAAAACATTTCCAAACCATTTCAGGGAAAAAGAATCAATTGGAAATGTAATCGCACTTCCTCCTCCAAAAGCCGTAACGGTAATAATCACCAGAGGGATCATCAAAAACAAAAATACCAGGACAGCGTAAACTGTCAGCCAACGGTTCTTTTTCATTATTTTCCTCCTCTTTTATCCAATCTTGCTGCCAGAGCATTAAAGCCCCTGATTACTATAAGAGTAATTACGATCATAATCAGCGCTACTGCAGAAGCCCCGTTCCAATCCCCTACAGACATGGCTCTCTGATAAATCAGAGTTGCCAGAACCATATTGCTGTTTCCTCCAAGCAGCTGAGGTGTTGTATATGCAGTGAGGGTTCCTGTGAAAACAAGGATACCTCCTACTATAATTCCCGGAAGACTCATAGGGAAAATCACTTTCATAAAAGCCTCAAATCGTCCTGCTCCCAGACTCTGAGCCGCCTCCATCATATCATCATCTATATTCTCCATTACACCTGTAACCGTAACGATCATAAGAGGAAGAAACAGATACACAGAACCGATAATAATAGCAAAATCTGTATAAAGAAGCTTCATGGGCTTATCAGCTACATTGAGAGCCAGCAGAATGCGGTTGATTATACCGTTGCTTCCTAAAATATTGATCCAGGCAAAACTTCGGATCACAGAATTTGTCATCATTGGAAAAATGGATGCTGCCAGAAGAAGACCTCTCCATTTTTTATCACACCGGCTTATAAAATATGCGGTGGGAATCCCTCCTGCCATGCAGATCCCTGTGGTAATAACTGCAATTTTCAGGGTGCGAAACAGAATTTTTCTGTAGTACTCATCCTGAAAAAACTCCACATACGCACTGAGAGGATATTGTCCTGCTGTAAATGTAGGGGCCAGCACACTTATAAGGGGCAGACCCAGACACAACAGCAAAATGATCAGCCCGGGAGCCAGCATCATCCATGTACTGCTTTTCTTCATGTTCTTCCTCCATTCTGAATACATTCATTAATTATACTAATTTTTAATTCTGAATTTATTATAAAAAGTAATATACATTCCGTCCAATACATAATTTCTATATTTTTTATGCAGTAAAGCTATGATATACTGATTAAAAAGGAGGTTAATCCATGGATTTAAAAGAAGCACGCTACATTCTGGCTATTGCACACTATAAAAGCATCGGAAAAGCAGCAAAAGCCCTGTTTATCTCCCAGCCTTCTCTCAGCAAATACCTCAAGAATCTGGAACAGCAGCTTGGCTCCCCCCTCTTTTCCCGTCTGGAACAGGGATACATCCCTACTTATATGGGAGAACGCTATCTATACTATGCCGAACAGATCGCAGCCTTTGGCCAGGAATGGGATCAGGAATATGAAGATATTACCCGAAGAGCCCATGGACGGCTCAATATTGCCATTCCCATCATGCTCGGAAGCACTTTACTGCAGCCTACTCTGATGGAATTCCACCGGCGCTATCCTCATGTGACAATTAACATTATGGAGGAAGTCAGCTTTGTCGCTGAACAGACGCTGAAAAATACCTCTATTGACCTTACAATTTATAATGTACATACTTTTCCAAAATTATTAGATTATCAGGTTATCCGCACAGAGGAAATCGTACTGATACTGCCGGAAGGCCATCCTCTTGAAAAAGAGGCCGAAAAAAAAGAGGGCTTTTCTCATCCATGGCTGGATTTAAAAAAGCTCTCTCAGGAAAATTTTATTCTTTTATATCCGGATCAGAACACCGGCGGCATCGCCAGGGATCTCTTCGCCCGGCATGAAATTAATCCTCCGGTACTTCTGCATACACGCAACAGCCAGATGTCCATCAAACTTGCTATGGACGGAATGGGAGCTGCCTTTGCACCGGAAAGTTATTTCAACTATATGGCATCTCTTCGTTCAGATCGGCCAGGCTGCTATTGTGTAGGAGAAAAACCTGTCCTTACCACAACCATTGCAGCCTGCCGGCCCGGAAGGTATATGCCAAAACATGTTAAAGATTATATAGATCTGTTAAAAATATATGGAAACAGCTCTTCCTAAGCTTCTTTTCCATAAACCTCAATCTGGGTTAAAGCCGGGAATGGAGATGGATCGTCTGCCTTGATCAGATCAGACAGGCGTACCCAGGTAATACCCTTCTTTGTAATGGCAAAGGTATGAGCCTTCTCGCTCTTTTCCATATTTACCACCTCTCTGGTGCCATCTGAAAAGGTAAGAATTGCGCTGACCCACCAGTTATCATGCGGAAAATCAGCTCTGGTCCACAGACGCACCTGATCGATGTCCACCGGACGGCCAAACTCCAGCAAAAGTTCCGCATCATCTCTGCGGTTGATGCCCCAGGACTCATATGGCCATTTTCCGTGACTCAGAGTAGCGGTTACGCCATCAATTGCATTACGGGCTGCAAAAACAGACTCCCCTCTTGTTTCCACATTTGCAGAAGCATGAGGATAGCAGCCTCTGTCCCCGTGCTGATCAAGCACATTTTTAGCCAGATTACGATAAATACCGGTTTCCCATGAAGCAGCCTTACGGCAGGTCAGATAATGACGCACACCAGTAAAACTCTTGGGATTGTAGGAGAATTTCTTTTCATCAAACGGTACCTCAAACGTAAGATCCTTCTTTGTCATATATACCAGAGCTTCATCCATGGTATCATCTACACGTACCATATAATACCCTTCTGTTTCAGGAAAATGAAACTGAATGATATCTCCCGGCTCATATACATCCTTAAATGCCAGTATGCTTTCCTCCGGATCCTGTGCAAATGCCTTGGTATGACCCTTCCAGTCTGAAACACGGATAGAAATCTGATCCTCTTTTGTCTCCTTTGCCTCTGCCGGGATCCAGGAGCAGATAAGAGTCATATTTCCCTTAAATTCACAGACATTATGACCTGCCGGGACAATAAAGTGCGTTCCCTTCTTTACCGGAATTCCATCTACCGTTCCTTCTCCTTCCAGAACGCTCACATTGGCAAAACGATCTGAAAACTTATGCTGCCAGCAGCCATGAACCTCGAATTTCTCTACGGTATAAAATGGGCAGGTTTCCAGATGCTCCTGATCCGCCGCCTCTGTATGGTACGATTTTCTCTGATCCTTTGCAGGTACAAAGGGGGTCTTGATCACGTCCAGGCTTTCCTTTACATGGAGCATTCTGGGCGCTCCGTTCCACTTTCTGTCATAATCGTACACACGATACGTTACATCACTGGACTGCTGCGTCTCCAGAATCACAGTACCGCCTTTGATAGCATGAACACAGCCCGGATCGATCTGGAAGAAATCTCCCTTATGAACCGGGATCTGACGGATCAGCTGAGAATAATTTCCCTGCTCCACCATCTGCTTCAGCTCTTCCTTATCTTTTGCATGGTGCCCTATAACAATAGAAGTATCCGGCTCACAATCCAGAATGTACCAGCATTCTGTCTTTCCCAGAGAACCATTTTCATTGGCTGCGGCATATGCATCATCCGGATGAACCTGGATGCTTAAATCATCCTTTGCATCAATAATCTTTATAAGAAGAGGGAAGCGATCTCCCAGACACCCATCCTCATTGCCAAATAATTCCGGATGCTCTGCCCATAAGACAGACAAACGCTGTCCCTTATATTCTCCCTCTGCCACTTCACAGTCTCCATTTTCATGAGCACTGATAGCCCAGCACTCACCGGTATGGTCGCTTGGGATTTCATAGCCAAACTGATCCTTCAGCCGGTTTCCGCCCCATACGGCCTCTTTGAAAATCGGTTTCAAAAATAACAGTTCGTACATTTTACACACACCTTTCTATCTTTACTGTATCTGATCCTGTTTCAAAACAGAGACAGCACTCATGTTCATCTTAGCCGTACCTGGCTTATCCGTCAAGCGTTTTCCTTTTAAAAGGTGAGCTAAACTGTAAAACACATACAAAAAGAAGCAGTCCGTCCATTGACATATCTGCTTCTTCATGCTATATTTCATAAATATTTTTTTGAGGTGATACATATGGAACTTCTTCAATTGCGATATTTTCTCACAGCAGCCGAATACCAGCATATAACAAAGGCTGCTGAACATCTTCAGATTGCCCAGCCCGCTCTTTCTCAGGCAATCCACCGTCTGGAAGCGGAACTTGGCGTTCCTCTGTTTGAACGCAAAAGCCGCTCTATTGAATTAAATGACGCCGGGCGCTTCCTGCAAAAACGGCTGATTCCTATTATAAGCAGCCTGGATCAGCTGGCAGCAGAGCTGCAGATGGGAAGAGAACAGGCTATTCATACCATACGGCTTCGTCTTTTATCTGCGTCTGCTTTAATCACCAACAGGATTATTGCCTTTCGCAGTCTCCGTCCGGATGTGAATTTCCAGCTGTATCAGACTTCTGATCAGTCTGATGACTATGATCTCTGTGTTTCCGCCCGACGGGCAGATATTCCTTCGCCCACAGGCGAACAGCCCATTGTAATGCTGGAAGAAGACCTTTACCTTGCAGTTCCCACCCATTCTCCATATGGTCACCGCACTTCCATACGGCTGACAGATACAAAAGATGCCGGATATATCTGTCTGGCAGGATCAAGACCCATCCGCCAGATTACCAACAGTTATTTTATGGAGGCTGGCTTTACACCCAGAATTGTTTTTGAAAGTGACACAACTGAGTCTGTACGCAATCTGATTGCCGCCGGAATGGGAATCGGCTTCTGGCCCCAGTATTCATGGGGACCTCTCCCCTCCGAATGGAATTCCCAGAGCAGTTCCCCCGTCAGGCTTCTCCCTATAGAAGGACAGGTGTGCCGCCGTCAGATCACGCTTACCCGATCCCCTAAAAGTGTGGATAAACCTGTATTAAACGATTTCTGCAGCTTTCTGGTCCGCAATTCCCGCTGGATCTGAGCGTTGTGCAGACCGCTTATAAATCTTCCTACAGGCCGTTATAATAAGTTCCCTTTTTCTGGCTAACCTGCAGCCTGTTCAGGGCCCGCGCCAGGGCCGCCTGAGACATTTTGTATTCCGCAATGCTCTGTTTCTGGCGCAGCTGCTCCCTGGCTCTTTCCAAAGCCTGCTCAGCCCTGATCCGGTCAATATCCTCCGGCCGCTCTGCTGTGTCAGTAACAACAGTGACTCTGTTGTTCGCTACCTGAACAATCCCTGTTCCCACTACAGCCTCTTCTATCTCCTTGGATCCAGGAATGCGGAATTTCAATACGCCTTCCCGGATCGCCAGGATCATTGCCTCCATATGTGGAAGAATCCCAAATTCCCCATCATGGGCAGGAACGACCAGCATTTCACAGTTTCCATTATAAAACGTATGGTCACTTGCGATGACCTTAAGCCAGAATGTTGACATATTACCGCTCCTTTTCCTCCATGGACCTGGCTTTTTCGATCACTTCATCAATGGTTCCCACATTAAAGAAGGCTGCTTCCGGATAAGAATCCATTTCTCCGTCAATGATCATCTTAAAGCCCCGGACCGTTTCCTTAACAGGTACATATTTTCCCGGAACACCGGTAAAATTCTCAGCTACATGGAAGGGCTGAGACAAAAATCTCTGTATTTTTCTGGCGCGCCCTACCGTAAGCTTATCCTCCTCAGACAACTCCTCCATACCGAGGATAGCGATAATGTCCTGCAGCTCCTTGTATTTCTGAAGCATCTGCTGCACCTTATTTGCCACCTCATAATGCTCTTTACCTACTACATCCTCTTCCAGAATACGCGATGTGGATTCCAGAGGATCCACTGCCGGATAAATTCCCTGTTCTACAATTTTTCTGGAAAGGACTGTGGTTGCATCCAGGTGGGCAAAGGTTGTGGCGGGCGCCGGATCTGTCAAATCATCTGCAGGCACATAAACTGCCTGTACCGAGGTAACAGATCCGTTTTTTGTAGATGCGATCCGCTCCTGAAGTGCGCCTACATCGGTTGCCAGCGTCGGCTGATATCCTACAGCAGAGGGCATACGTCCCAAAAGAGCCGAGACCTCAGAGCCTGCCTGAACAAAACGGAAAATATTATCAATAAACAGCAGCACATCCTGATGCTGTACATCGCGGAAGTATTCTGCCATGGTAAGCCCTGTTTCCGCTACTCTCATACGGGCCCCCGGCGGCTCGTTCATCTGTCCAAATACCAGCGCTGTTTTTTTAAGCACTCCGGATTCTCCCATTTCTGTCCAAAGATCATTTCCCTCTCTGGAACGTTCACCGACTCCGGTAAAAATGGAGTATCCGCCATGTTCCATTGCTATGTTGGTGATCAGCTCCTGGATCAGCACTGTCTTTCCTACTCCGGCGCCGCCAAAAAGTCCGATTTTTCCTCCTTTTGCATACGGAGCAAGAAGGTCAATCACCTTGATTCCTGTTTCCAGCATTTCAACTACGGGACTCTGGTCTTCAAAGGATGGCGGATCTCTGTGAATAACCCACTTTTCCTCTTTTTCCAGACTTTCTCCGCCGTCAATTGTTTCACCCAGAACATTAAAGAGCCGTCCCAGTGTTTTCTCTCCTACCGGCACACAGATCCCTCTTCCGGTCGCCTCAACCTCCATATCCTTATACAGGCCCTCGCTGGAAGCCAGCATTACGCAGCGGACTACATCTCCGCCAATATGCTGAGCCACCTCCATTACACAGCGTTTTCCTTCGTTGTATGTCACAAGGGCATCCTGAATATGGGGAAGAGCGCCATTCTCAAATGCCACATCTACTACAGGTCCCATAACCTGCACGATCTTTCCTTTATTCATGGCTCCTCCTATCGTTTCTTTCTCTGTGATCTGGCTCCGCCTATTACCTCAGTGATTTCCTGAGTAATGGCAGCCTGACGCACACGATTATATTCAACAGCCAGCTCATTCAGCAGCTTTGCCCCATTATCACTTGCAGACTGCATAGCCATCATTCGTGAATTCTGTTCACTGCAGAAAGACTCCACCAGGGCGCCAAATACAAAGCCGGTTACATAATTGGGTACTACATGATCCAGTACTGCTTCAGGAGAAGGAACCATCTGGATCTCCTCCTGATGAGTATCCGCCGGAATCACAAGACTTCCAAAATCTTCTTTTTTCAGAGGCAGGAGCTGTTCTGTCCGTGCCTCCATTTTCATGGAATTTACCATTTCTGTATAAATAACCCAGACTTCATCCAGACGTTTATCCATAAAATCCTGAAGGACACGGGAAGCAATCATTCTTGCCCGGTGCATGGATGGATTCTGAACCGTATAATGGAACTGCTCTTCTATGGGAATATGCCGGGCAGAAAAATACTGTCTTCCCAGTTCTCCAACCACATACAGGTGATTATTCCCGCTTTCTTCCATCCACTCACCTGCCAATTTCAGAATATTGTGGTTATACGCACCTGCAAGCCCCTTATCTCCTGTGATCACAACCAACCCTCTGGAACGCTGACCGTTGGGAATATCTTCTCTCATGTCAAAAAACGGATGCTCTGTAACCTCCATATGACGCAGAATACGTCGTATTACTCCCTGCAGAGTATAAAAATAAGGTTCTGTATCTGCCAGAAGCTTTCTGCTTTTTTTCAGCTTGGTTGATGAGATCAAATACATGGCATTTGTGATCTTGCGTGTATCCTTAATACTTTTTATACGGCTCTGGATCTCTCTTGCGTTTGCCATACTGCCTCCTTAAACTCGTTCGCCGCAGCCACGATCCTGTCTGCAAGCTCATCGCTTAAGACCTTCGTTTCCTCAATCTCATTTCCAAGTTCCGGATGTTTCCGGTCAAACCACTCCAGCATTCCCATCTGGAATTCCTTGATCTGTCTGACCTCTGCCGTAAGCATGACCTTATGTGTCACGGCACACAGCGTAATCACCTGTTCATGAAGAGATAAGGGACGGCCCAAAGGCTGCTTTAACAGCTCCATCAGACGTTTTCCGTAAGCCAGCTGCTCCTTTGTAGCCTCATCCAAATCTGAACTGAACTGAGTAAAAACCTCCATCTCGCGATACTGGGCCAGATCAATTCGTATACTTCCGCTGGCCTTTTTCATGGCCTTGGTCTGAGCAGCTCCTCCCACACGTGATACGGAAAGTCCCACATTCACTGCCGGACGCATACCTGCAAAAAACAGATCGCTTTCCAGGAAAATCTGTCCGTCTGTAATAGAAATAACATTAGTGGGAATATAAGCTGACACGTCTCCCGCCTGTGTTTCTATAACAGGGAGAGCTGTGATCGACCCTCCTCCAAGCTGGTCATTTAACCGGCAGGACCGTTCCAGAAGTCTGGAATGAAGATAGAATACATCTCCCGGATATGCTTCACGGCCCGGAGAGCGTTCCAAAAGCAGAGACAGCGCTCTGTACGCTACAGCATGCTTGGACAGATCGTCATAGACGATCAGCACATCTTTTCCCTGATGCATAAAATATTCCGCCATTGCAGTTCCTGCGTAGGGGGCAATATACTGCAGAGGAGCCGGATCGCTGGCTGTAGACGCCATCACTACCGTATAATCCAGTGCATCCTTATTTTTCAGAGTATTAACCAGCTTTGCAACTGTAGATGCCTTCTGTCCTATAGCAACATAGATACAGATTACATCCTTTCCTTTCTGATTGATAATAGTATCCAGTGCAATGGATGTTTTCCCAGTCTGACGGTCACCGATAATCAGCTCTCGCTGCCCCCGGCCAATAGGGAACATGGAATCAATAGCAAGAATACCCGTTTCCATTGGAACACTTACGGATTTTCTTTCCACTATTCCGGGAGCCTCCCGCTCTACCGGATAATAATCCTCTTCTTTTACAGGGCCAAGACCGTCTATAGTATCACCGAGCGCATTGACGACACGACCTAAAAATCCGCTTCCCACAGGAACTCCAGCCCGTTTTCTTGTCCTTGTTACCTTTGTACCTTCCATAATTCCTGTATCTTTTCCAAAAAGGATACAGCCAATCTCATTTTTACGAATGTCCTGAACCATACCGCGAACACCGTTTTCAAATATCACAATCTCTCCATACATAGCGTGATCGATTCCATATACAATGGCAATTCCATCTCCCACCCAGATTACAGATCCGGTTTCACGAATTCTGCCTGCATGAGCATCGTAATCCTCAATCTCGCCCTTTACGATGGAGATAACTTCCTGAGAACTGATTGTACTCATAATGATAACTCCTATTCTCCTATATACCAAAAAGTTCTTCTAACCGGCTTTTCAGACTATAGTCATATTCCACATTTTCTGTTCGAAGAAGAAAACCTCCGATCAGTTCCGGGGCAGACGCCAGTATAAACTGAACCTCTTTTTTTCCATATTTTCCACACAAAAATCTGCGGATTTTCTGAAGTTCCTCCTCATCTGGCGGTGTAACGTAAAAAAGTTCTGCCTGAATAATTCCTTTTTCATCCCTCAGGCACTGTTCCCATACTGACAGTATGGAATCCATACTGCCAATACAGCCTGCTGCACATACCTTTTTCAGAAAGGAAGGTACTATTTCCGTAAACTCAGAGGCCCGCCACACTTTTTCAATTATTCTGTCCTTTTTAAATGACGGCAGCACCGGATCTGACAGGATCTGAACCAACAGTGGATTTTCCCGAATAACCTTTACCATCTCACATACCATTTTTTCAGGAAGATGCAATTCATAAAGAACCCTTCCGTACATCCGTGTCTGTTCAGTCATTCTTCTCACCTTCACCTGCCAGAAATACATCATACTGCCGTTTATTCCATTCCGGGCTGTTCTTCTCTGTCAAAAGCCTTGCGGCAGCTGTCATGGCAAGTCCTGTTACAGAGGTTCTCAATTCATTTAATACCTTTTCCCGTTCCAGTTCCATGGTCTTTTCAGAAGCCTGCAGTTTTTTCCTGGCATCCTGATCTGCCTGTTCCATCATACGTTCATATTCACTCTGCGCCTGCTGCCTGGCCTTTGCTACGATACAGTCGGCCTCTTTTTCAGCAGCTGCAAGAGATGCCTCATACCTCTCTTTGAGTTCTGCTGCCTGGATTTTTGATCTGTCTGCCTCGTCCAGATCCTTTTCCACCAGCTTCTTTCTTTCCTCCAGAATTTCCATGACAGGTTTCATCAGGAAGTGCCTCATGAAGAAAAACAGCACCAGAATATTAATGATCGTAAAAGCAATATTCCAAACGCTTATTCTTAACATATTCAAAATGCCTTTCTATTCCAACTTACTTTAAAAACAGGATAATCAGAAGGCCGATAACAAAACCATAAATTGCAGTAGCCTCTGCAAGGGCACATCCCAGCAGAAGAGCCTTTGTGATCTTACCGTCTGCCTCAGGCTGTCTTGCGATTGCATCAACTGCTTTAGAAGTTGCCATACCGATTCCAATTCCTGCTCCAATTCCTGTAATAACTGCTACTGCTGCTCCAATTGCGATAATTCCTGACATTTTTTCAATCTCCTTTTATTTGTTTTTGTTTATTCAATTGCCTCTTTTATATATAATGATGTAAGAAAAACAAACACGTATGCCTGTATCACTCCATCAAATATATCAAAATATCCGCTGAACGGAAGGGGAAGCACCAGAGGCACAAGATACTTTATTAAAGCCATGACCACAATTGCTCCCAATACATTTCCAAACAAACGCATGCACAGTGACAGCGGACGGATAAAAAGCTCCAGCACATTAATCGGCGCAACAATGGGTATTGGCTCCGCAAAACTTCTGATCCAGCCCTTTACGCCTTTACTGCGGATTCCTGCAGCCTCTACTAAAATAATACTCATAACCGCCAGTGATGCAGTTACATTCAGATCCTTTGTGGGAGATTTAAATCCCAAAAGGCCGATCATGTTTGCAATTGCAATATAAACCGCTACTGTGATCAGATAGGGAATATATTCTTTTCCCTCTTCTCCCAGCAGATCTGAAAAGAAGCTGTAAACAAATGAAAAGCCACTTTCCAGCGCTGCCTGACGTGTACTTATATTCCTGACCTTCAAATGTCTGGTCAGGATCAGGGAAGCCCCCATCAGAACTGCCATGATTATCCAGGTTACCACCACAGATTCAAAGACCTGAATTCCTCCAAATATGGGAATTGTAAATACAGTGTTACAATTCAATTCTTCCATCAATGATTCAACCAGCTGATCCAACTTATCTCACCATCCTTTCCTCCAAAACGGTTTCTTTTTCATTTCGACGCTATTATAGCCACCTGATATTCCCATTTCAAATATGGAAATTGTTATAAATTGATAACTTTCACATTATGAAAATAAAATATGCATAATTTTCCCATAATAGGCTTTGGGGATTTTGGAAAATTATTTGTGATTTTTTAATGGAAGGCTTATTTTTATTTCATTGTGATTTAAAAATATATGAATTGTTATCCTGTTTTAAACCTATTTTTATAGACAAAAAACTGCGGAGCGAAATTTTCGCTACCGCAGTTCACGGGCTAAACGGATAAATTCCTCCATTTCCGGAGTTTTCCATTTGTTTTTATAATAAAAGATCTGACGATACATCTGAAGCTTAAAATCAGGCACATTAAGTACCATAAGATTTTTTTCTTCTATATTCTTCTCCACGGCAAAATACGGCAGATAGGTAATTCCTCTGTTTTCACACACCATACGTATAATAAATTCCGTACTGCTGATTTCCAAAAACGGAGTCAGTGTTACTCCTCTGGATTCCAGAAACTGATCCAGCTCCCTGCGGTAGTTTTCGTTTCTCTCTGTCAGAAGAAAAGGCTCTTTCAGAAGCTGCTCCAGATAAATCTCCTTCTGCCCGGCCAAATGAAACCGTGGAGAAGCCACAAACATCACCGGTTCCGGTACCTCCATCACCTTTTCCCATCGATCACTGTAGCGTGAACGATCCAACAGGTAAACCAGATCCAGCTGATTATGCTCCATCATGTCAATCAGTTCTCCCGGAGATGCAGTGGTAATACGAATAGGAACCCTGGGATGGTGCTCTCTGAAATACTGCAGAATCGGAGGAAACTTTGAAAAGCAGATGGATGTCAGGGTACCGATATGAAGAGGATCCTTAAGCTCTTCCCCTGTATTTTTCAACTCTCCTGCCATTTGTACCTGCTTTAGTATCTCATCTGCGCAAAGTAAAAAACGCTTTCCCTGGGAAGTCAGACCTATCTTTTTACCCATACGGTCAAACAGCCTGACTCCCAGTTCTTCCTCCAGAAGACGAATCTGAACCGTAATTGCTGACTGGGAATATCCCAGTAACTGGGCTGCTCCGGAAAAGCTTCCTGTCTGAGTAATGGTTACAAAAGACTGTATCTGACGTATCTCCACCTCATTCTCTCCTTTTCAATCCTGTTATGAAATTTTTTCAATCAATCTATATAATCCATGAATTTGATTCTTCCTATTCTACATGATATACTTTATATACAGTAACGTCAAGGATAAAACTATACTCCAGATCTATGGCAATACCAGAAAACAGAAAGGAACTGCATTATGGCATTTATCAGTGTTTTTGATGTAATAGGCCCCAACATGATCGGGCCTTCCAGCTCCCATACCGCAGGTGCTGATTCCCTGGCCTTTTTGGCTCAGAAAATGATAAACGGACCTTTAAAAAAAGTGGATTTTACCCTCTACGGCTCTTTTGCCAAAACCTACCGTGGTCACGGAACTGACCGGGCTCTTCTGGGCGGTATTATGGGATTTACGACTGATGACAAACGTATCCCTGACTCTTTCTCCATTGCTGAAGAAAAAGGACTTGAATACCATTTTCATATCAACGAGACAGAAGAGGTAGATCATCCCAATACTGTAGATATTACCATGGTTAATGAAGACGGTCAGACACTTACAGTGCGGGGAGAATCTTTAGGCGGCGGAAAAATCCGCATCAGCCGTATCAATCAGGTAGACGTAGACTTTACCGGTGAATACAGCACTGCTATTGTAATCCATCAGGATACTCCCGGTGTTGTGGCCCACATTACACGCTGTCTGGCAGAAGAAAACATCAATATTGCCTTTATGAAACTCTTCCGTGAAGAAAAAGGACAGACTGCTTACTCTATCGTAGAATCCGATGATGAGCTTCCGGATTCTGTCAGCGAAAAAATCTGCCAGAATCCTTCTGTGCGAAATGTAATGCTGGTTCATCTGTAACTCATTTTCCGAATACGTTTCATATACAAAAGGAGAATCCAGATCATGAATACTGATTTTAAGAACGGAAAAGAATTGTTGGAATTTTGTGAAAAAGAAAAAATAAGCATTTCCAGAGCTATGCTTTTACGCGAAAGTGACCAGACAGAAAAAACAGAATCTTCCATATACACACGAATGGAAACTGCATGGAATATTATGAAAGAGGCAGCCCTCTCCCCTATTTCCTCCCCCGGAAAATCCATCGGCGGCCTCATCGGAGGAGAAGCAAAACAGCTGAATCAGCTTTTTAAAGCTGGAAAAAACATCTGCGGTACAGCAGTCAGCCGGGGAATTACCTATGCCATGGCTGTACTGGAGGTCAATGCCTCCATGGGTCTGATCGTAGCTGCCCCCACTGCAGGCTCCTCAGGTATTGTCCCCGGAGTAGTTCTTTCTTTAAAAGAGGAACATGATTTTTCTGACAGTCAGGCTGTTGATGCTTTGTTTAATGCCGGAGCAATCGGATATCTGGCCATGCGCAATGCCACTGTAGCAGGCGCAGTAGGCGGCTGTCAGGCCGAAGTAGGCGTTGCTTCTGCCATGGCTGCTTCTGCCGCCGTAGAACTTATGGGAGGCTCACCTCGCCAGTGTCTCTATGCTGCAAGCACAGTTCTTATGAATATGCTGGGACTGGTCTGCGATCCGGTAGGCGGTCTGGTTGAATATCCCTGCCAGATGAGAAATGCTTCCGGTGTAGCAAATGCCATGATCGCTGCAGAACTGGCTTTGGCTGGAATCCCCCAGCTGATTCCCTTTGATGAAATGCTGGAAGCTATGTATACCGTAGGCAAAAAACTTCCCGGCGAACTTCGGGAAACTGCCATGGGCGGCTGTGCCGTAACGCCTACGGGATGTCAGTACGGCTGCAACGGACACTGTTCTTAAAAATCAGATATCCCCGTCTCTTCTTCAATCCAGACAATTTGCTCCAGCGGGATCTTCCTTCCGTCCGTGAAGACAAGAAGCCCCTGGACCGGATCCAGCTTTTTTACCCTTCCGGCAGCCCTTTCATAGGAGCCTCCGTTCTTTCTCTCATCCGGCAAAAACCAGGTAAGAGAAACACGGGGGCAGACGGAAAGATGCTGCCGGATCTGTCTGAGCCTTTCGTCCAGCCGGCCCGCTTCTTCCTCATCCAGTTCTATTTTCCCCTCTGTAAGCCTCTCTGTTTCCCTTATTTCCCCTTCAAAGCCACTCAGGGCAGCAAAGGGCGAAAACTGAGCTGCCCGGTCGTGAAGAGACATGGGAGGATGGACAGAGGATACATGGTGAGGCAGATGAATGATATCATCATACGCATGGGACGGAACTTTAAAAGCCCATTCTTTTCCTGCCTCCATGCTCTCTCTTACCCTTCGCTCCCATTCTGCATCCGGGCCTGTATAAAGCCTGTTATTTTTCCCGATCATGCTTTATGACCTCCGATCTGACGGTTTCGTTCTCTGGCCGTAGCACCTTCCTCCAGATTCATTCCCTTTAAAATAGCGTTTTTCCCAAACTTTTTCCGAATATCCACCATAGCCTGCTGCATTTTCTTTTCCCGTTCCAGCGCCTCATTTTCCTTCTTTCTCTGCTGCTCTAACGCCATATAATCGGTAAACAGATCCAGCTGTTCATAAACCTCTTCTTTTTTTATATTTTCCTCCGGCACGGCCCGTCCGGCTGTCACATAAAGCCTGCGAACCAGAAGCCCCGGATCCGCGATCCGGTCAAAAAGAGCTGCCGCCGCTTCCCTGAGCTTTCTGGCTGAGGAGGTGGGCTGATCCAGATTCCGGGTACCGTGTGCATGCTTTGGAACAGGACGGCCATACCGGTCGGAGGTGATCTCTCCCCCATAGGCGCCTCTGCGCAACGGATCGGTCAGATTTTCCCTGTCATAGCCCACAGTAAGCACGATCTGATCCGTAACCAGCCCTTTTTCTACCAAATCTAACGCAAGCTGATCAGCCATTTCCTTCACCACCAGTCTGGCCTGATCCCAGGAGGACGGACCGCGCAGCACCTGACCGGAACAAAGGCTGTTCGTCTGAGGCTTATAGGACTTGATATCCTGAATCGTGCAGGGTTCCCATCCCCAGGCGTGATCGATCAAAAGCTCTGCATTGATCCCAAACAGCCGGTACAACAGTTCCTCGCTGTGGGCCTCTCCCTGCTTTCCCAGGGAACATCTTGCCACATCTCCCATGGTATAGATTCCATTTTCTTCCAGTTTTCGGGCGTATCCCTTTCCAACTCTCCAAAAATCCGTCAAAGGCCGGTGATCCCATAAGAGCCTGCGGTAAGACATCTCATTTAGCTGGGCGATCCGCACCCCATCCTCATCCGGGGACACATGCTTTGCAACAATGTCCAAGGCAGCTTTACACAGGTAAAGATTCGGTGCAATCCCTCCTGCTGCTGTTATCCCGGTCTGTGCCAGCACATCCCTGATTATTTTTCCAGCCAGCTGTGCGGGAGTCATACCATAAATTTCCAGATACTGGGTTACATCCATAAACACCTCGTCAATGGAATAGACATGAATATCCTCCGGCGCAATGTATTTCAGATAAATATTGTAAATCCTGGCGCTCCATTTCATATATTCCGCCATTCTGGGCGGAGCAATGATGTAAGAAAGAGCCAGAGACGGGTCTGCCTTTAATTCATCATCCTTCCAGGACTCCCCTGTAAGCTTCCTTCCCGGTGCGTTTAATCTGCGAAGGGCATTTACCTCCTTTGTCCTCTGAACCACCTCAAAAAGCCTTGCGCGGCCGGAAATGCCATGGGCCTTAAGGGAGGGGGACACTGCCAGACAGATGGTTTTTTCCGTACGGCTTATATCCGCAACTACCAGATTGGTCTTTAAAGGATCCAGCCCCCGCTCCACACACTCTACGGAGGCGTAAAAGGATTTTAAATCAATGGCTATATACATGCGGTCTTGCTGTGGACGGGACAATGGAAAACCTCCTTTCCTTATGGGCTGTCAACGAACATAATAAACAACAAAGCTGCAAAACGTATCCTTAAATCGTGTACATCATATGGCAGGATCATGCAGTTAACAACCGGATCCACGGGCTTTACACCGGCTAAAATACAGCCCGTGTGCCTATAAACATAGTTTACCAGAAATAAACCAAAAAGAAACATCTTTTTTGCAGGGCTGAACTGCTGCGAAACACCCCGTATTTCCACTTCAGTGATTGAAAAAACGGAATCCCTGTGATATACTTTATATCTGCATCAGACTTTTTTAACATACAATAAAAGAAATATAGAGAAAGGCAGAAACCCGCATAAATCAAGGGTTTCTGAACAGGTAAAGATAAAAATGAAATTAGGTATCGTCGGACTTCCGAATGTAGGAAAAAGTACACTTTTTAATTCTCTCACAAAAGCAGGCGCCGAGTCTGCCAATTATCCCTTCTGTACCATCGATCCCAATGTAGGCGTTGTACCGGTTCCCGATGAGAGGCTGGACAAGCTGACCGCCATGTATAACTCCGAAAAAACCACCCATGCAGTGATTGAATTTGTAGATATTGCAGGTCTGGTAAAGGGAGCTTCCAAAGGTGAAGGTCTGGGAAATCAGTTTCTTTCCAATATCCGGGAGGTAGACGCGATCGTCCATGTGGTGCGCTGCTTTGATGACCCTAATGTGATTCATGTAGACGGAAGCGTAGATCCGGTCCGCGACATTGAAACCATCAATCTGGAACTGATCTTCTCTGATATCGAAATCCTGGAGCGCCGGATCGCAAAGCAGTCCAAAGGCGCATTTAACAATAAGGAGCTGGCAAAGGAGGTCGCTCTTTTAAAGTCGATCAAAGCACATCTGGAGGATGGAAAGCTGGCCCGCAGCTTTGAACCCGAAGACGAGGATGACCGCGCATTTATCAACACGCTGGATTTGCTGACCTGGAAGCCTGTTATCTTTGCTGCCAATGTTTCCGAGGATGATCTGGCAGATGACGGCGCTTCCAACCGGTATGTATCTGAGGTACGCCAGTTTGCAGCAGAAAATGACTGTGAGGTATTTGTGATCTGTGCAGAAATCGAGCAGGAAATTGCAGAGCTTGAGGAAGATGAAAAGAAAATGTTCCTTGATGATCTGGGCTTAACAGAGTCCGGACTTGAGAAGCTCATCGCTGCCAGCTACCGTATTCTGGGACTTATGAGCTATCTGACTGCAGGTCCTCAGGAGTCCAGAGCATGGACCATTAAAGTAGGCACCAAGGCACCTCAGGCTGCCGGAAAAATCCACAGCGATTTTGAACGCGGCTTTATCCGGGCAGAGGTTGTAAACTATGACGATCTTATGGCCTGCGGAAGCATGAATGCCGCAAAAGAAAAGGGACTTGTGCGTTCTGAGGGCAAGGAATACGTCATGAAGGACGGAGATGTGGTTCTGTTCCGTTTTAATGTATAATTTAATCATTTTGCCAGAGGGAGATCGATCTTGTTTTATGATTCTCCTTCATCACCGCCTGATATACCATCTGGTAGCAGGCGGTTTTTTTCTTTCTATCCCCACCGAAACAGCTATAAGCTTCTTTTTTGCTCAGATCAATCATTATTTCGTCTGTTTTCCCATTTTTTTGTAAACTTTTTTCAGTTTATCTTGATTTATTGGTAAAATAATGGTATATATGTCTTGTAAACTTTGGTAAATATATTGGTAAACTGAAGTAAACTCACAATACCGCGAACACCTTGTTCTGCTCGCATCAAACGTTCATGAATACCGTTCATAAAAAAGGAGGAAATGCAATGTACAAAAAAGCACTGATCGCTGCCCTGATTTCCTGCATGACAGTCAGCGCAGCCGGCTGCCAGATGAACAGCACAAAAACAGACACCATTCCGGATTCTACCGCGGACATAAACGCAGCTCCGACCGCAGAACCCGCAGAAGGAGAATCCTGGACAGAGCCCGTGGTTCTTGTAAAAGGAGAATCCACCAGGCTGCCGCTCCCGGCCAATTTTAAGGGCGAAATCCGCTGGACTGTCACAAACGGCATGAAAACCGTAGGAGGCAGCCAGAAAAAGTATCCGCTAAGCGACGGAGAAACGGACGGGGAACGCACAGCCGGTTATGCCTCTGCAGAACATCTTTTAAAAATCGAACCAGACGGAACCATTACTGCTCTTGAAAAAGGCAATCATCTGTTTGCAGTAGCGGAGGACAAAAACGGCAATCGCCGGATCTTTCCTATGGAAGTTCGGATTTTTTCAGAGGATCAGCTTCCCGAAACATCCAAAGAGGATTTTCAGACACTCCGTACCCGCTATGTAGAGCGTCTGACCGGAGGAAATATAGATATATCCTCTCCCGCTGCCGCTGCTATGATCCAGGCCACAGACCAGGCCTGTGACAATGCATGGAACAGCTACCTTTATAAAGGCAGCGGCTGCGCAGGCGTTCCCTGGGCGGAGGATCTTGCAGGAGGCGATGAAGAAAACTACAAAAATGACGCCGCAAAATTCCGCAAAAGTTATCAGAAGGCAGAGGCTATGGCCAAAGCCTACGCATCCCCTTCCAGTTCCTACTATAAAAATGAAGCCCTCTTAACGGATATTGTCAATATTTTGGACTGGCTGACCGATAACTGCTACTATCCCCGCTCCGAAACCGACAACTGGTGGAACTGGGAAATCGGAATGCCAAAGAACGTCCTTCCGGCTGTCCTCTATATTTATGATGATATTCCCAAAGAGCAAAGCCGCAAATTTGTAAAAGGCGTGGAATTCTTCATGCCCGATCCATTTCATCTGGCTGTTTTAGGTACTGCCAGTACCCTTCCTTCCGGCTATGCGCCTGCCGCCAGCGCAAATCTGATGGATTGCGCCTACACATCCGTCGGCCTTGGCCTGGTGTGTGAAGACAGCGAATATCTGGCTCTTGCAAAGCAGGCAGCTGCCACTACCCTGGAACGCTTTCAGAAACCGGAACTGAAAGACGGAAACTATGTCTATGCAAATGGATTTTATGAAGACGGCTCCTACATTGACCACGGTACCGTACCCTACACGGCTTCCTACGGCATTGATTTTCTGAAAGGCTCCGTGCGCTTAAGCTCTCTGCTGGCAGACAGCCCCTGGACTCTTTCTCCGGAAAACGCCAAAATGCTGGAATCCTACGTAGTCAAGGGCTATCTTCCTTCTATCTATCAGGGCGCTGCGCTGGATATGCTCCGTGGCAGAGCCATTTCCAGACCCGATCTGACTGACCGGGCTGCCGGACAGCAGATCATTGAAATGATCGTCCAAACCATTGATATCGTTTCTCCGGAAACTGCCGCACAGATCCGCGGCGCTGTAAAAACATGGGTAAGCCAGTCCGGTGAAGAGCAGTTCCTGGCCGGAGTAAAGGATATCTCCGTATTTTCAAGCCTGAAAGAAATCATGGCAGACGATACCATCGATACCTCCTCAGCCGAAGCAGCGATGCACCAGGTATATCCTTACATGGACCGCACCATACACCGGACCACTGATTATCTGTTCGGCATCAGTATGTATTCCAGCCGCATCAGCAACTGCGAGATCATGAACGACGAGAACCTGAAAGGCTGGTTCACCGGGTTCGGAATGACCTATCTCTATAATGATGATAAGCAGCAGTATACGGATCACTTCTGGGATACCGTGGATCCCCTGAGACTGCCGGGAACAACCATCGTGGCAGAAGAAGTCGACAACGGCGAGCCTGATTCCAGCGGATTCCATCAGGGCGGCGATTTTCTCTCTCCTGAAAACTGGGTGGGCGGCACCTCGATCGGAACGACCGGAGTCAGCGGAATGAAGGTAAACGGCACTGCAGTATCCAATGGGGATCAAAGCAATGCCTCTTCTACTGTCTATGCAGACAGCTTCCGTGCAGAAAAGTCCTACTTCATGTTTGATGATGAGATTGTCTGTCTGGGTGCGGGAATCCAAAACAGCGGTTCAGACGCTCCGGTAATCACCACTGTGGAAAACCGGAAATTAAACAGCGGCGGTTCCAATCAGATAAGCTCCGATGCAGGAGAATGGATCATGCCTGAGGAGCAGATCATTTCTCCCCAGTGGCTTCATTTAAAAGGAAATACCGAAACCGGCTCTGATATTGGCTACTACTTCCCTGAAAAACAGGACGTTCACATCATGGGCAGTACCAGAACCGGAAGCTATCACCAGATCAAAGGCGATCTAAAGACAGAGGAGGAAACCGCTGAGCGCCCCTATTTCACATGCTGGTTTGACCACGGCGCTGCACCGGAAAATGATACCTACAGCTATGTTCTCCTTCCGGATATGACCAGAGAAGAAACGAAAGCCTACAGCCAGTCTCCTGATGTGGAAATACTTGAAAACTCTGAGAAGCTGCAGGCCGTAAACGATCATTCCACCAACACTCTGGCTGTAAACTTCTGGGATGAAGCAGGCGGACAGACAGACCGGATCAGCTGCGACAGCCAGGCATCCGTGATGGTTCAGGAAAACAACGGAGCCTTTACCATCGCCCTGTCCGACCCCACCATGCTCAATACAGGAACGATCTGCCTGAAGCTTCAGGAGCTTCCCATATCCGGCAAACTGATCGAAGCAGATGACGGTATCACGATCCGTACTGAAAACGGCTCTGTTTATCTGGAATTTAATGTAAACGGAATGTGCGGAAAAACCATGCGGGCAGTGATCCAGTAAACGTACGGCAATCTGCTCTAAAAACTAAAAAAGGCGCCGCATTCTCTACAGCGGCGCCTTTTTACACTAATTTTTCTAAAAGCAGTTTCTATTCGTCCTTCTTGCCACCAGTAATCTTTCCCAAAACGATCACTGCCAGCATGATCACAAAAATAGCAACAAAAATTCCACCCATTCCCTTTGCCATGATTTCCAGGGCAATTGCCATGTTATTCATAAACCTTCCTCCTTACAGATACTGTGTCACAATACTGATCACCAGGCCGCCTGCAATCACAGAGGCCACCTGTCCGGATACATTGGTTCCGGCTGCCTGCATGAGAATGATATTTCCCGGCTCCTCTTCTGCCGCCAGTCTTTGAACGACACGGGAAGACATGGGGAACGCGGAAATGCCGCAGCCGCCGATCATTGGGTTTACAGGCTTTTTGCCTGCCATTTTAAGGAATACATTAACCAGCTTTGCAAAAAGCACTCCGCCTATGGTATCAAACACAAAAGCAACCAGGCCTAAGGCCATGATCATCAGTGTTGCAGGATTTACAAACTGCTCTGCCTTCATGCTGAAGGAAATCGTAATTCCCAGAAGAAGGGTAATGATATTTGCCAGCTCATTCTGCGCTGCCTGGCTTAAGCTGTTAAGCACGCCACATTCACGCAGCAGATTGCCGAACATCAGAAAGCCGACCAAAGCGACCGACTGAGGAGAAATAAAGCCTACAATAATCGTAACTGCAATCGGAAATGCGATCCGCAGTGTTTTATTGACACTCTTGGGATTGTACTCCATATGGATACAGCGTTCTTTGTGAGTAGTTACGAGCCTGATCGCAAAAGGCTGGATAATAGGAACCAGAGCCATATAGGAATAGGCTGCCACTGCAATCGGTCCCATATAGTTAGAACCAAGCACCTGAGATACAAGGATCGAGGTAGGGCCGTCCGCAGCTCCGATGATACCGATGGATGCAGCGTCTTTAAGATCAAAGCCCAGCAGACAGGCGATCAGGATTGCTGCAAAGATACCAAACTGTGCGGCCGCACCGAACAGAAACAGCACAGGCTGACTGAGCAGGGGCCCAAAATCAATCATAGCTCCGATACCGATAAACAGCAGGATCGGCATAGCCTCCGATGCTTCAATTCCGGTCTCAAAAAGCCACTGGATGATACCCGCTGCCGGAACCTTTCCCTGAACCATCTGGTCGATCACACCGGAATAGGGAAGATTCACCAAAATTGCACCAAATCCCAACGGCAGCAGCAGCGAAGGCTCATATTCCTTTTTGACCGCCAGCCATATGAGCACAATACCCACCACATACATGACCAGCTGCTGCCAGGTGACTGCCAGGATTCCCTCCAAAAGAAAACTCATCGTTTCTCCTCCTTTTGCGCGTGTATAGAAAACCCTCTTTTTTCTCCATACACATCTGCGGTATTTTTGTGCCGTTTCGCACATCGCTCTTATTATAACTGATTATTTTACATTTGTCTGCTAATTTTCTGCAATATTTCTTCCTCTTCAATCGCATCCGGCAGATCTCTTAAAGTAAGCTTTACCTTATCGATCACTCTGTCCTCCACAGATTCGATCTCAAAATACGCCTCCTCCGTCTGAGCGGTCAGCGGAAGCTCTCCCTCTTCAGGAATATGGCCTAACAGCTCCATCAGATAGCCGGAAAGCGTATCGCAGGTGCTGTCCATATGAAGATGGAGTTTTTCCTTCAGGTCAAAAAGAGAAATACTGCCTGCGATCCGATAAACCCGGTGAGGCTCTAACTCCTGTATTTCCGGCTCTTCCTCCTCATATTTTTCATGGATATCTCCCACAATCTCCTCGATCAGATCTTCCAGGGTCACCATACCGGAAACCCCACCATACTCATCCACCAGAATAGCCATCTTTTCCTTTCTGGCCTGCATCTGTTCAAACAGGGCGTCTGTGCGGAGATTTTCCGGCACAAAATACGGCGGCAGCAGGATGGAGCGGATATCCAGTGTTTCAAAGGAGTGTTCTCTCGCCTGAATCACTAAAAGCTTGGTGGACAGGATGCCGATGATATTATCCATATCTCCCTCATAAACCGGAATCTTGGAATGCATAGACTGTAAAATTTCATCCAGATAGGATTCCAACGGTTCTTCAATATCAATCGCCACCATTTCCTGTCTGGGCACCATGACCTCTCTGGCCTTCTTGTCATCAAAAGAAAAAATGGATGTGATCATTTCCTTTTCAATTTCATTAAATACCCCTGTCTCACTTCCTGTTTCCAGAAGGGATTTGATCTCTTCCTCTGATACGTCTGTCTCCAGAGTTTCACTGTGCATCCCCATAAGCTTTAAAATACCGCTGGTGGAAAAGGTGAGCAGATGGATAAAGGGATTCATGAGCCTGGAAATGAAATATACCGGGCCTACGCAGAACAGGCTAAAGCCCTCTGCCTTCTGAAGAGCAATCCTCTTTGGCACAAGCTCACCAAAAACCAGATTAAAATAGGCCAAAAGAATGGTAACAAGCACTCCTGCTGCCGTCTGGCTGTAGGGCACATTCCACTGGCTCATTTTTACTGCCAGTACCTGAGCAATACCGGTAGCCGCAGACGCACTGGAAAAGAAGCCTGCCAGAGTGATCGCGACCTGGATCGTAGAAAGAAAGACCGTAGAGTCCTCCATCAGACGTTCGATCAGAGCAGCGTTTTTATTGCCCTGCTCCGCCAGACGGTGGATTTTGTTTTTGTTGACAGAGACCACAGCCATCTCAGAGCCTGAAAAGAATGCATTGACAAGAGTCAGCACCAGAAGGATCAGAAGCTGTGTGATGATACTGGCCGATTGCGGATCGGATTCCATAATAAAAAATTCCTCCTTTTTGATGGTATAAGGTACATTATACTGAAAAAGGAGGAATTTGTCAGCTAAAAGTTTTATTTACGAAGCGTTAAAACTGTGTTAAAGTAACATCAATGATACATACTTGGAGGTAAAAATGATCACTCATATTTTTCTTGATGTAGATAATACCATTCTGGATTTTAATAAAGCCGAGGCTATAGCATTGGAAAAGACCCTTTCCGCCCTGTCTGTCCCACATTCTCCAGAGGTGATCCGCCGCTACAGCCAGCTCAATCTGGCCCAGTGGAAGCTTTTGGAGCAGGGAAAGCTTACAAGGGAACAGGTAAAGGTGCGCCGCTACCGGCTTCTCTTTGACGAGCTTAAAACGGATGCGTCCCCTGAGGAAGCCGCCCGTATTTATGAAGGCCTTTTAGGACAGGGCCATTACTTTATGGACGGGGCTGTGGAAATGCTTCAGGCGCTTTATGGCTCCTTTCATCTCTATCTGGCAACAAACGGCACAGCATCTGTGCAGAAAAGCAGACTCAAAAGTGCAGAGATCGAACCGTTTTTTGAACAGATCTTCATCTCCGAGGAACTGGGCTGCAACAAGCCGGAAACCTCATTTTTTGAACGCTGCTTTGCAACAATCCCTGATTTTAAAAAAGAGGAGGCTGTCATGGTCGGTGACAGCCTAACCTCTGATATCTTAGGCGGAATCCGTGCAGGGATCCGCACCATATGGTTTAATAAGGACTTAAAAGAATCTTCCGGAGAAATCCGCCCCGATCATACGATCAAAGCTCTTAGCGAGCTACCGGACCTTCTTCGCTCCATGTAAAGAGTAAACGGTCATTCCCCCGTGGAAGGGGCAAACTGGCTATTATAGATTTCTGCATAATAGCCGTTTTTACGCAGCAGCTCTTTGTGACGGCCCTTTTCCACAATACGGCCATCACGCATGACCAGGATCACATCCGCTTCCCGGATGGTAGAAAGACGGTGGGCCACAATAAAACTGGTTCTTCCCTCCATCATCCGTGAAAATGCCTTCTGTACCCGGATTTCTGTGCGGGTATCAATGGATGAGGTGGCCTCATCCAGGATCAGCATAGACGGTAGGCAGAGCATCACTCTGGCAATGCATAAAAGCTGTTTCTGTCCCTGAGACAGATTCCCTCCATCTTCATTTATGACCGTATCATATCCCTGAGGCATACGCATGATAAAGCTGTGGGCGTGTGCCTCTTTTGCTGCACGGATGATCTCTTCCTCTGAAGCTTCCGGCCTTCCGTAAGCGATATTTTCCCGGATGGTTCCGGCCTTCAGCCAGGTTTCCTGAAGAACCATGCCATAGCTGGCTCTTAAACTCTGTCTCGTTATATCCCGGATATCTCTTCCTTCTACCCGTACGCTTCCTGATTTTACGTCATAAAAACGCATAAGAAGATTGATCACGGTAGTCTTTCCGCAGCCCGTCGGCCCAACGATCGCCACTCTCTGCCCCGGTTTGACGCTCAGGTTCAGATCCTCGATCAAAGGACGCTCCGGCTGATAGGAAAAGCTCACATGCTCCAGAGCTACATTTCCATCCACATCCTTTAAAACAACAGCCTCCGGTCCATCCTCCGGGATGGCTGGTTCATCCATAAGTTCAAAAACTCTGGCAGCAGAGGCCAACGCATTCTGCAGCTCTGTCACTACTCCGGAAATTTCATTAAATGGCTTTGTATACTGATTGGCATAGCTTAAAAAGCTGGTCAGCTGCCCGATGGTTAAAAGCCCACGGATCACTCCCCAGGCTCCGGTAATCCCAACCGCCGCATAGACCATGCTGTTAACAAAACGGGTGGCCGGATTGGTAATGGAAGAAAAGAAGGTGGCCTTAAGGCTGCATCCGGCCAACCGGCTGTTAATCTCCTGAAAACGTTTTTCAGCCTCCTTCTCATATCCAAAGGCCTGAACGACCTTCATATTTCCCAGCATCTCATCTGTGAGTGTTGTGAGTTCACCTCTGGCCTCAGACTGCTGCTTAAACATCACAAAAGTCTTTTTTGCAATAAAGCTGGCTACAAAAAAGGATACTGGCGTCAACACCACCACCGCAGCAGTAATAAATGGCTGGATCGACAGCATAAATAAAAGAGTTCCCAAAATCGTTAAAGCACCGGTAAATAACTGGGTAAAGCCTAACAGCAGGCCTTCTGAAAACTGGTCAATATCTGTAATAATACGGCTGATCATATCTCCCGCCGGATGAGAATCAACGTAACTTAAAGGAAGAACCTCCAGATGATCGAATGCCCGGGTACGTATATCCATGGAAACACGGTAGGTAATGGTATTGTTGATATGGTTCATCAGCCACTGGCTTACTGCTGTCACTGCCATAACGATCAAAATCCGTTTCAGTATCTGGATCAGCTGCTGAAAGTCCACCTGTCCTCTTCCCACGATCTGATCCACAGCCTGTCCCGTAAGGATCGGGATATAGAGAGTTGAAGCCACCGTTGTCACTGCCAGAAAAAGGGACAAAAGCACTGCCGCACGGTAATCTTTTATATAGAGCAGGATCCTTTTCAGGGTCTGTATGCTTTTTGTTTTATCTAATTTTCCCTTACTGCTCATCCCGTTCCACCTCCTCGTTTGAAAGCTGCGACAGACAGATTTCCCGATAAACCTCACAGGAAGAAAGAAGCTCTTTATGGGTTCCCATACCGGCCAGATGCCCGTCATCCAGTACCAGAATACAGTCTGCACTTTGGATAGCCGATACCCTCTGGGATACGATAAATACCGTCATATCCCCCGTTTTTTCCCGGATCGCTCTTCTCAGCCTGGCATCTGTGGCAAAATCAAGGGCTGATGCGCTGTCATCCAGGATCAGGATCCGCGGCCTGCGCACCAGAGCCCTGGCAATGGTCAGACGCTGCCTCTGGCCTCCGGACAGATTTCGGCCTCCCTGATCGATCATAAACTCCAGTCCCTGTCCCTTTTTCTCTGCCACTTCCTTTGCCTGGGCAATTTCTAATGCCTCCCAGATTTCCTCATCCGAGGCATCCGCCTTTCCCCAGCGCATATTGTCTTTAAGGCTCCCCTTAAAAAGCACCGCCTTCTGAGGCACCACTCCGATGATGGAACGTAGCTCTTTCATAGAATAATCCTTCACATCACGGCCGTCTACAAGAACCATTCCCTTTCCCACATCATAAAACCGGGGGATCAGATTTACAAGCGTAGATTTGCCGGAACCGGTGCCTCCTATGACTCCCACCGTCTGCCCCTTCATGGCGCAGAATGAAAGATCTGTAAGGACTTCCGACTGAGTCTCCCCATAGGAGAAGCTTACGCGCTTAAATTCCACCATTGGACCGCTTTGTTTTTCTGCCCCGGCAGGATTCAAACCGGAGCCGTCCCTTAGGCTGCTTTCCAGCTCAAATACTCCGTCCACCCGCTTCATGCAGGCCACTGCCTTTGAGATCAGGATAATAAGATTGGCCATTTTAACCAGTTCTGTGAGGATCTGAGACATATAGTTTACAAGCGCAATGACCTGTCCCTGAGTAATGATGCCTGCATCGGTGCGTTCTGCCCCCACCCAGATCACAGCCACAGCAGCCAGATTGACGATCACATAGGTAACGGGATTTAAAAGAGCGGAAATTTTTCCCACAAATACCTGCATCTGCACCAGGCTGCCATTTTCCTTCTCAAACGTTTTCTTTTCACTTTCCTGCCGGTTAAAGGCACGGATCACCCGGATTCCCATGAGATTTTCTCTCGTAGTCATCAGTACCCGGTCCAGCTTTTTTTGTACCGCCTGATACAGGGGCATACTGATAAGCATGATCCCAAATACTACGATACATAAAAGAGGGATCGTCACTGCAAAAACCATGGCCGCCTTCCGGTCTACCGTAAAGGCCATTACCATGGCTCCAAACACTACAAACGGAGACCGCAGAAGCAGGCGCAGAGTCATATTGATGCCGTTCTGTACCTGATTGATATCGCTGGTCATGCGGGTAATCAGGGCAGATGCTCCCACCTGGTCGATTTCTTTATAAGACAGGCCTGAAATATGCGTAAACAGATCATTGCGCAGAGCCGTAGCTGCTCCGGTGGCTGCCTTGGCTGCAAAATACTGCGCGGTGAGGGAGCAGGCCAGGCCGATCACTCCAAGGAGCACCAGAAAGCCTCCCATAAGAGACACATAGCCCGTATCCCTCCCCCCTATTCCAACGTCGATCATACTTGCCACCACCAGAGGCACAAACAGCTCAAAGCTGGCCTCAAGCATCTTAAAAAGAGGCCCCAGGATGCTTTCTGTCCTGTACGCCTTCATATAACTGAGCAATCGTTTCATTGCCGTTTCTCCTTGTTTCTATCGAATTTTTTCCATTCTCCACCGCACAGCCGTACAAAAAACCAGTTCAGCTCTGCCCCCATAAAAAGAATGCACATACAGAAATACAGCCACAAAAGGAGGATCACAATGGCTGCAAGGCTGCCGTACATATACGAATATCCCCGTCCTCCGATCCGGTTAAAGTAAATGGAAAAGCCCAGAGAAAAAACCATCCATGCCAAAGCGGAAAAGAGCGCTCCCGGAATCTGCTTTGCCGCCTTTAAGCGCTTTTCCGGCACAAAGGTATAAATCCCCCAGAAAAAGAAAAACAGAACCAGAAAAAACCACAGGGATCTGAAATCGATCAGCCGGCCGATCACAGCTCCCACAAAGGGAAAATGTGTGTTCAAAAACCCCCGAAGAAGCTGGCCAAACACCAGAAGGATCAGAGAAAGGATGCACACAGCCACAAAAACAATGGTGTAGCCGCAGCAGATCAGCCGGCTGATAATGTACCAGTATTTCTCCTCCTTTCCCCATACGCGGTCCAGCCCTCTTGCCATGCTGAACATCCCCCTTCCGGCCGACCATAACGCCGTCACCGCTGTAAGGGAAACCATCGTAGCCGGAGACTTTAAAGAAAGATCATTTACCATGCGAAACGCCAGAGATTTATAATCCTCCGGCGTAAATGCTACGACCAGTTCCATAAATTCCGCCTGCGAAATGGCCGGTATCATCTGGACCGCAGTAAGAAGCAGCATAATAAAGGGTACGAAGGACAGGAGCACAAAAAAAGAGACCTGAGCCGCATAGACGGTCATCTCATCCTCCTTGTACTTCCGGTAAATTTCTCTTCCGGCAGCAATCCATTTTACCATCCTTCTCTCCCTTCATACAATATCCATTTTTTACCAGGTCTCACGAAATTCCCTTTCTTCCTCCTTTAAAGGAAGATTCTCTGCTTCCATCCCCTCAATTCGTATATAAGGTCCTTCCTGCAGCCCCTGGATCAGACGGCGGATCTCATCCTCTGTTCCCTGAACCTCCATTTCAACCCGGCCGTCCCACAGGTTTTTCACCCAGCCGGTAAGGCCCAGGCGGCGGGCCAGAAGGCAGGCGGTAAAGCGGAATCCCACCTCCTGAACCCGTCCGGAAAAATAAATATGTCTGCGGATCTGTTTCCTCATTATATGGCCCTTTCTCACATCACATTCCGTGGCGTACCCTTTAAATAGAAATCCACATTTTCAAATACAGTCACAGCCCGCTTTACCATGGCTTCCTTCGTAGCAAAGGCAGCATGAGGCGTCACAATCGTATTGGGCGCCGAAAACAGCGGATGATCCGACGGCACCGGAGGTTCCTGTTCAAATACATCCACACCGGCTCCGGCAAGACGCCCCTCCTTTAATGCCTCTGCGAGAGCTTTCGAATCTACGATCGGCCCTCTGGCCGTATTGATCAGTACGGCTGTTTTTTTCATCTTTCCAAGCTCTTTGGCCCCGATCATGCCTCGTGTTTTGTCATTTAATGGCACATGGAGGGAAATGATATCACTTTCCTCCAGGAGTCTGTCCATATCCACATAGGTTATACCTGGAAGTTCCTTTACGGTACGGCTGTAAGCCAGCACCCGACAGCCAAATGCCTTTGCGATCTCTGCCACCCGCAGGCCGATCGCTCCTGTTCCGATAACACCAAAAATCTTTCCCTCCAGTTCAAAGCCCACCAGGCCGTCCTTCGTCCCTTCCCTGCGGCAGACGCTGTCGCAGGAGATCAGATTGCGGTACAGGCCGATAAGCAGGCCAAAGACGAGATCCGCCACCGCACAGGTAGAATAGCCGGCGCAATTGCACACCGTTACCCCCTGTTTTTTACAGGCCTCCATGTCAATGTGGTCGACCCCTGTAAATGCCACGGATAAAAGCTTCAGATTTCTGCAGCCCCGGATCACCTCTCCATTTAAAGGCAGATTCGACACCACGATCACATCCGCATCCTGCCCCCTTCGGATCAGCTCCTGCGTATCCGTTGCTCTTGTATCATAATAAATAATCTCTGCCCTTCCTTTTAGGGCCTCCTCTGCCATGGAAAGCAGCCGTTCCTTTTCTACACCCAAAGGTTCTATGATGACCAGTTTCATTTTTCCGTCCTCCTTTTAATTCTTCTATTCTTCTTTTATAAACTGCTCTGCCGTCTTTATAATTTTCTCATACGCCTCATTTACCACCGCAAAAGCATCGTTTACTTCTTCCAAAGCCGCTCCTTTTCCCTCAGGACGCAGATCCTCTGTAAGACGGTCCGCCGCCTCATAAAGCGGAACAAATCCCAGATTCTGCGCCACCCCCTTTAAGGTGTGGACCCCTCGAAAGGCTCCCTCACGATCCCCGGATTTTAACGCCTCCTTTAACTGTCCAAAGCTCTTATCATCGGGAAATTTTAAAAAGAACTTACGGATCAGCAGATCGCTGCGCAGTCTGGAACGCACATCCTCATAATCGGCTCCTATTTGTTCATAGCATTCTTTTATTGTCATAAATACCACCTCTATTACGCCTTTTCATATTTTTACAGCCACTCCTACCGCACCCAGATACTGAGGTTTCTGATCTTTCGACCACAGAGTACGTACCGTCACACGGCACTTATGGAGTACATTATTAAACAGGAGTTCTATTTCATCCTCCCGCTCAGAATCCTCTGGCGTTGTTTCGCGAACCATTTTTACAATTTTCCCAGCCTCTGTACCTGCCGAATTTATCCAGGATTCATCTCTTATATCCAGCACATTCGGTTCCATTCCAAAAACCTCTGCCGCATAACCGGACATCTCTGTAATACCTGTCACTGCGCTGTACTCAAAGCTGACTATGGGGATTTTTGAAAGAAAAAACTGTTTTTTCTCCTCCTGGATCTCTATCTGGCCTACATTGTATCCCACCATCCGAAGTTCTTTATTATACAGTTTGCGCTCCACTGTCTCATAGATCTGCCGGTTATGCCTGATGCCTGGAGAATAAACCTGCAGTTCTTCGCGGATCAGCTCTTGCACTTCCTCAAGACACTCCAGAAGCAAGGGATTTATGGCGCCGCACTCTCCGTTTAAAATCATTTCCATGGCTTTTTGATGGGAAAATGCCTTTTTATAGCAGCGCTCGCTGGTAAGGGCGTCATACACATCCGCCAAAGATACGATCTGAGCTGAAATCGGGATCTCGTCTCCCTTTAAACCGTCCGGATACCCTTTTCCGTCATAGCGCTCATGATGCCATCGGCAGATTTCATAGGCAGTCTGGATAAAGGGCTCATCCTTATAAACAGGAAGCTGGGAAAGCATCTGGGCTCCTATCACAGAATGGCTTTTCATGATCTGAAATTCTTCATCTGTAAGACGGCCCGGCTTATTTAAAATTGAATCAGGCACACTGATTTTTCCCACGTCATGCAGCGCTGAGGCTGTGCTGATACGCTCAATATCCTCTCTTGTCAGGCCGTAGCGGTCTGTTTTGGAGCATAACTGACGCAGCAGGATTTCTGTCATTGTATGGATATGAAGAATATGAAGTCCGCTTTCTCCATTTCTGAATTCCACCATATGGCTCAGAATATTGATCATCATATCGTTATTCTTTTCCTTCTCATAAATCTGGTCTGCCACCATGTGAACCAGACGCTTCTGTTTAGCATAAAGCATGAGCGTATTTTCCACCCTCTTTTGAACCACAAGCGCATTAAAGGGGCGGCTGATATAGTCTGTAACTCCCATTTCATACGCACGCTCCACATAAGAGGAAGCGCTTTCTGCAGAAATCATAATCACAGGAATGTCGGAAATCATATGATATTTATTCATCACAGCCAGAACCTCAAATCCGTCCATCAGAGGCATCATGATATCCAACAGGAGCAGGTCAATATTGGTAGTAAGCTTTTTTAAATACGCTACCGCCTCAAGACCATTTTCCGCTTCTAAAATTTCGTATCCCTCTCCCAGCATATCCGCAAGGATCGCCCGGTTCATTTCCGAATCATCTACGATCAGAATTCTCTGTTTTGTTCTTATTTCCGTACTCTTCATCCTTCTTCTCTTTTCTAACCAACTTGTGCAGTGCCCTGCATACCTGATCCAAGTCGATGGGTTTTATAAGATGGGCATCCATTCCTGCACCATGCGTTTTTGCGATATCCTCTGCGAACACATTGGCTGTCATGGCGATAATGGGAACCGTCTCTCCATCCGGCCGTCCTTTACAGGAGCGGATCCTTTTTGCAGCCTCCAGCCCATCCATTTCCGGCATCATAATGTCCATAAGAATGGCGTCAAAGCAGCCTGGCGGATGATTTTCAAACACCTCTGCAGCCTGTTTTCCATTCTCTGCAGCCGTCACATGCGCACCTTCTTCTTCCAAAAGGCATACGGCAATTTCCCGGTTCAATTCATTATCGTCAGCCACCAGGATCTTAAGACCATTCAGAACAGCCCGGCAAGATGTCATTTTCCTTTCCTCATGCACATCTGAAGCTTCTCCCTTTTCAAAGGAAAGCCTGACGGTAAAGCAGCTTCCTTCTCCCTGATGGCTTTCTGCCTCAATTACTCCTCCCAGCTGATCGACCAGTTTTTTTGGTAATTGCCATTCCCAGGCCGGTGCCCCGATAGGTAGTTCTGGCCTGTCGATGCTCCTGGGTAAACGCCTCAAATAAATGATCCATATATTCCGGACTCATGCCGATCCCGGTGTCTTCCACTGTAAATACAAAAAGCATGCTGTTTTCATCTTCCGCCTCTTTATGAACGCAAAAGCGAATCCTTCCGCCGTCTTCTGTATACTTAACTGCATTGCTTAAAAGATTTAAAAGGATCCGGCGCAGATGAAGAGGATTTCCCACTGCCCGCTCCCCTCTGGCGCAATCCGTCTCTTTTATAAATTCTATCCTCCTGCCTGTAAGCTGTCCCTCTGTAATGGAAATACAGTCATCCAGGATCTCCTGCAGCTCAAAAGATTCCATGCTGCTTTCTGCTTTTCCGCTTTCCAGCTTTGCCATATCAAGCACATCGTTGATCAGAGCCATCAGATGGCCCGCAGCTCCCTGGATTTTATTCAGACAATCCTCCATCCGCTCCGGATTCCCTATACTGCGCCGGGCAATTTCCAGCATTCCCATAATCCCGTTAATCGGCGTACGGATATCGTGGGACATATTAGAGAGGAATTCCGACTTGGCCCTACTGGCGCTTTTGGCCTCCTCCAGGGCTGTCATCAAACGGCTGTGATACTTATACTGTACATAGACCCATACAAGTCCCGCAATGATCGCTGCGATCATAACGCATAAAAGGATCATAAGTCCGGGATACTGGTAGGCCACTCTGGCAATGGAAAAAGGCGGGGTACCGTAATCGGTGTTCCTGCTGATAACCTGATCTACAAAATCAGAATCCATGCTCTTTATACCCTTATTCAGGATCCGGACCAGAATACTGTCAAGATCCTCGGAAATACCAATATTAAAATACTGATAATGCGATGTAAACGATGTCTTATATTTATCCTTTATATCGTCAAACACAGTTTTTTCCACCTGATAGGTATACGCATAGGAAGCATCTGCTCTTCCCGTCTCCATCGCCTTTAAACATTCTGCAAAGGAATCACAGTATACCAGGCAGTCCTTTCCCAGAGTTTCAGGCAGGCTTTCAGGAAAAACAGAATTTCCGATCACAGCGATCTTCTCTTTTTCTCCCTTGGAATCCTTAAATTCAAGCCAGGACATACCTGCACTTACATAGGAATCCGTCAGCTTGTAGCCCAGATCCTCTGCCCGTGAAAAGCTATCATGACAGTCAATGCACAAATCCGGCCTTTTTTCATCTAAAAGAGTTTTATATTCCTCTCTGGTCCTGGAGATCAAAATCTGATACCGTATCCCCACCCGCTCTGCAATATCCGCAAAAAGTTCCGGAAGGATTCCCTTCATCTGTCCGTCTTCATAGTAGGAATAGGGAAAGCGGTCCGGATTTACCGCCACCGTAAAAACACTTCCATTTTTTTCCAGCTGATCCAGATATTTCTTTTCATTCTGGCTCAGATGAAGCGATCCATGGAGCTGATCTTCATAATATTGACTGGAAAGCAGCGTTCTCCATCCCGGTTCGTCCTGATCCATAGCCGCGATGGCCTGATCCACCCACTGCAAAAGCTTTGTATCTTCTTTGCGTACCATAACATAAAATGGTTCCCGGGAAAAAATATCCAGCATCCATTCATTCTTAACTGCCCGCAAACTGGTAGTAACTGCTGCATCTACCTCACCGCTTTGAAGTCCGTCATAAAGAGCGGCTGCATCTGGATAATAAACACTTTCATAGGAAAAGCCCTTCATTTCGGCAAATTTTTTAAAATTTTCATTTCTGATGTTTTGACGGATCATTCCTACCCTCATCCCGTCATAGGTAGAATAGTCCTGAGGAATGATCTGTTCATTTCCCGCCTTTATCGTCAGCATGGTGCCGCAGGTACCTACAGGCTGATTTGAAAACACAAAATCCTCTTCCCATTGCCCGCGTTTTACCGCCGATGTCACAAGGTCAACTTCTCCGTTTTTCAGCATTTTCAGGACGCCGCCATTCTCAGCGTTTGCAGTTTTATATTCATAAACTACATTTCCATAACGGCTCAGCTTCTGAAGAAAGTCATAGCCGTAACCGCTGCGCACTCCATCTGCATCCGTCATATGATAGCCTTCCATGGAGAATACTCCCACCCGGATGATCCGTTTTTTCTCCTGACAATAGCCAGGAAACGCCAGGATCAAAGTAAGGAAAACAGCGGTGGCAGCTAAAATTTTCCATTTAACGTTCGTGTGCACGGTCTGTTTCTTCTCTGTTTCCAAAACAGCATCCTCTCCATTTGCAGATTTTTTCTTTTATCTGTCCATTATATCGAAATTTTTTCTTTTAAGCAACGGCCTGGGGGCAAAAACAGAAAAATCCCCGGACAAAAGGCCGTCTCCAGCCGCTGTCCGGGGATTTTATCTTTTTAATATACAAGCTTATCCAGCTCTTTTACATGCTCTGTTTCATTTGAGTTTTTATGCTTTGCCTTGGATGCGTAGAGATTTACGGCTGCCTGGGATTTTTTCACAGGCTGCATGGTTCCGGCTCCGGCTACACAGCCGCCGGGACAGGCCATACCCTCTAACAGATAACCGTTGTACTTTCCAAGAGTTGCCATCTTAAGAAGCTGACGGCATTCCTTTAAGCCTTCTGCATTGGCGATCTTTACTTCCTTATCCGGATATTTTGCATGGATCACATCGGCTACGGACTTGGCCACGCCGCCTGCCACAGCAAAGTTTCTTCCATCTGTGGAAGCGTCATTTACGCCCTCTGGATCCTCTTCGATATTCTCAATATCCACATGCTTTGCATCAAAGATTCCATCCATTTCTTCAAAGGTCAGGACAAAATCCACCTCGCTGCGGACAGATTTTCTCATCGCTTCCAGCTTCTTTGCCGCGCAGGGGCCGATAAATACGATCTTGGCATCCGGGTGCTCTCTCTTGATCAGTCTGGCGGTCAGAACCATAGGGGTCAATGCCATGGAAATGCAGTTAGCGTACTCCGGGAACAGCTTCTTTGCCATCACAGACCAGGCCGGACAGCAGGAAGTTGCCATAAACGGAAGCTTTTCTGGTACCTCCTCCAAAAAGTCAATGGCCTCCTGGGTCGCACACAGATCCGCTCCGATCGCTACCTCAAATACATCCGTAAAGCCCAGGGCCTTCATCGCCGCACGAACCTTTCCCGGTGTTACCTTCGGACCGAACTGGCCTACAAAGGCCGGAGCAACGGCAGCATACACCTTTTCTCCGGACTGGATGGAGCGGATGACCTGAAAGATCTGGGACTTATCTGCAATGGCTCCAAAGGGGCAGTTTACAAGGCACTGTCCGCATGACACGCACTTTTCGTAATCAATGTCCGCCTTGCCGTTTGCGTCGCTGCGGATGGCGTCCATTCCGCAGGCAGCGGCGCAGGGGCGCTCCTGAATGATGATCGCCTTATAGGAACATACGGTTGCACACTTGCCGCACTTAATGCACTTGTCCTCATCAATATGGGAACGGCCGTTGGTACGGTCTAAATGAATGGCATCCTTGGGACAGACCTCCACGCAGGGATGGGCCAGACAGCCCTGGCAGCCGTCTGTTACCATAACACGTTTTTCCTTGCAGGCATTGCAGGCAAACTTGATCACATTGATCAGCGGCGGCGTATAATAGGTCTCCGCCTTATCGGCTGCTTCTATGTTATCGGAAAGAGGCGCATGCTCTGCTGCACTGCGGCTGGGAAGACCCATGGCAAGACGAAGACGTTCTCCTACAATGGCGCGCTCTAAAAATACATCGTTGCGGAAATTCCCAACTTCGCCGGGAATGATCTTGTAGGGAAGCTCCTCGATCCTCTTGTCCACCGGCCATTCGGTGTGATAAGCCATGCGGGCAACCTCACGGAAAATTCTGTGACGGATCTCCTGGATCCTGGTCTCTACTCCTCTCATATTCTGTATCCTCACTTGTCTATTTTTTATCAAACATATTATAGGCATGGATAAAGGCGATTGCAAGCCTTTTTAAGCATACAATCGCCTTGTATCATCAAAAATACACATTTTTTCCGGTTTATTCTGTCAGCTGTACCTCTTCTACGGGAAGCGTAAAAGTAAACACGGCCCCATGAGGCTCATTATCGCGTATAGAAATGGTGCCTCCATGGGCATTTACAATGGATTTGCACAGGGAAAGCCCCAGCCCCAGGCTTCTGCGGCTGTCCACGATCCGGTTGGCCCCGCTGTAAAACATTTCAAAAAGCTTCTCTTTATTTTCATCCGGAACGCCGGGTCCGTCATCAGCCACGGAAATCACCGCCCATTTTCCCTCCTGTTTTGCTTCAACCGAAATATGGGAACCGGGCTCTGTATACTTGATGGCATTATTTACCAGGTTAATCACCACCTGGACGATCAGCTTGGCATCCATTTTTGCCAAAAGGAGTTCGTCCTCACAGCGTTCCGTAAGAATATGCTCCGTGCATTTCCGGTCCACATGATTAAGCGCCTCTTTTATCACCTCATCTACCAGTTCCGCAGACATATTTAAATTCAGCCTCCCTTCCTCCAGCCGGGTGACGGAAAGAAGATTTTCTACCAGGTTAATGAGCCACATGGCGTCGTCATAAATGTCCTGATACAGACTCTGTCTGGTGGCCTCGTCAAAGGAGGGGCCGTTAGATAAAAGATTGCTCGCATTGCCGGAGATCGAGGTCAGAGGGGTACGCAGATCATGGGAAATAGCCCTTAAAAGCTGGGAGCGCAGCTGTTCGTTTTTTGCCAGGACAGCCGCCTCCTGCTTTTCCCATGCATTTTTTTCATTTTCAAGCGCCAGGGCACATTCACCTAAAATTGAAAGGAGAATACTGTTTTCAAACATGGCAAGAGGATCCTTCTTTATGACAATTCCCACTACTCCGTATACCACGTCGTTAATCCGCACCGCCAGATACAGACAGCTTGCATGGGACAGGGTTCTGGTGGTGGCTCCTGCATGGCGGTTATTGTCAAACGCCCACTGGGCGGCCTTTTTTTCCTCTTCCGATACATAATCCTCCGGTATGTCCGTTCCCTCTATCCGGAATACCTGAGCTTCTCCCAGCTTCCCGTCCTTTGCCAGATAAAAAATGATATCCCGGTTTAAAAGCTTCATCAGCTGGTGGGCCGTGGCAGATACAATCTCAGTCCGGGTCTTTTTCTGCTGTAAAAGCTGGTTCGTCTCAAACAGCACCCGGGTCCGAAAAGCCACATGGGCCAGCTGTCTGGAACCGTTTTTCATCCGGGAAGCTAACGTCCCCGTAAGGAAAGCCGCAATAAACATCACAAAAAAAGTCACTGGATAGCCTCTGTCATAAGCCATCAGCGAATATTTGGGATCTGTAAACAGAAAATTAAATACTAAAACACTGACAATCGACGCTATCAGGCTGTAGATCTGATTGCGGATCACCACAGATATAATCAATACTGCAAGCACATAAACAGTAATAATATTAGCCTCATCAAAGCCCAAATGTTCAAACAGGATACCGATGAAACTTGCCGCTGCCAGTCCCAAAACACTCTTTATCATATCTCCAACAGATAATACAAGAGCGCTCTGCCAGTTTTTGCGGCTGAACTTGCGGTTTTCCGCCATCTGACAGGGAATAATATAGATATCCATATTGGGAGCATTGGTAATGAGCTTTTCCGTCAGAGGCGGCTTTCCAAACAGATGCCTGCGCTCCGCCATGCTTCTTCCGATCACGATCTTTGTCACGCCGGAAAGTCTGGCAAACTCAGATATCTGAAACGCAATGTCGTCCCCGCAGGTGGTTTCAATCTTGGCTCCCAGCTTCTTTGCCAGACGGATATGCCCCCGAAGCCGGCTCCTGTCCTCCTCGTCCATTTTCTGGGATTGGGAAGTTTCCACATACAGCGCTGTAAATTCCCCCTTAAAGGCCTCCGCCATCCGGGCAGCAGCCCGGATAATGGTTCCATTGGCCGGAGAAGAGGACAGACAAACTAAAATATGCTCTCCCTGAGTCATATAATTTCCCCCTTCCTTTCTTTCATTTCATCTGAAGCCGCCATCATTTCCATACGTTCAAATACCAGTCCGGCTTCATTTAACATGGCGGTTAAAAGGCTGTATTCAAACGGGGGGATCTCCCTTCGCTCCTCCAGAGCAATTCCCGCTACGCCATATACTCTATCACCGCTCTTAACAGGAAGGTAAATCGCTTTGGCATCCGGCAGCGTATGGGTACATGCTCCGGCCCTCTTTCCCCGTGCGGCGCTCCACATCGCCACTGCCCGTTCTTTCTGATTTAAAAATTCCTCCTCCTGCATATGGCCCTCTCCGTCAGCCGGGAAGAAAAACGGCCCTTCCAGTCCGCCTCCGGAATACAGATAAAAAAGCACGGGCAGCCCCAGAAGCTTTTTGATCTGTCCGCTCACCTCCTTTACCGCTTCCTTTTTATCCCGGATTCTCCGCAGCCTTCTGCTGTTATCTAAAAGGATCTCCGTCCGGTATGCCTTTTTTGCCATTTCTCTGGAATGGCTGCGGACACGGTTCATAAGAGAGGAAGTAATAAGGGAAGCCGCCAGCATTACGGCGATCGTAACCGGATATTCTTTTCCATCCATCTGAAAACTGTAAAGAGGCTCTACAAAAAAGAAATTAAACAAAAGCACGCTGAGCAGAGAAGATATGACCACTGCCCCCCGTCTGGAAACAGTCATAGCCGCTAAAAGAATCCCCAGAAGATAGAGCATGATAATATTGGATTCAGACATTTGAAAATGCTGAAACATCATTCCAAACCCTGTAGATACTGCCAAAGCCAGAAAACATTTCACGCAGTCTCCTCCGATCCCTTCCATAAAAGTCTCCGGTTTCTTTCTCTTTCCTCTGCCGTATCCGGCGTAAAAACCTCTTTTCTTTTTCGTCCCTCCGTTTTCTATATCCGGAATGATGTAAATATCCAGTTTAGGAGCATACTGAGCCACATGATCCGCCAGTGTTCCCTTTGTCTGTCCAAATAAAATCTTGTGATTCGTTCTTCCAAGAACGACTTTTGATACATTGCTAAGCTTGGCATACTCTGCGATCTGCCCTGCAATATCCTCTCCAAAAACCGTAGCAATTCTGGCTCCCAGAGCTTTCGCCAGATGGATATTTTCCTCTACCATCTGCCTGACCTTCGGATCTGCATGCTGTAACGAAGGCGTTTCCACATAAAGGGCTGTAAATTCCCCCCGAAATGCATAGGCCAGACGGGACGCTGTACGGATCACCTTTGCACAGGTCGGAGACGGCGAAATACAGGTCAGCACATGCTCACCTGTATAGTAATCTGCTCCACCTCTGTTTTCCCTCTCCATTACTGCCAGACGGTTGACCCGGTCTGCAGTGCGTCTCAGTGCAATCTCACGCAGGGCAATCAGCTTTTCTTCTGCAAAAAAATGATCCAGCGCCCGTTCTGCCTGGGCTGCATGATAGATTTTTCCCTCCTTCAGTCTCTGAAGCAGATCCGAAGGCTCAATGTCGATCAGTTCTACCTGATCTGCCTGATCAAAAATCCCGTCCGGAATCCTTTCCCTGACCCGGATTCCCGTAATGCTTCCGACCTGGTCATTGAGGCTTTCCAGATGCTGGATATTTAAGGTGGTATATACGCTGATCCCGGCCTGTAAAAGCTCATTTACATCCTGATACCGCTTTTCATGCCGCAGTCCGGGAGCATTTGTATGCGCCAGCTCATCCACTAAGATCAGCTTTGGTTTTCTCTTTAAGGCTCCGTCCAGATCAAATTCCCTTAAACGGATGCCTTTATATTCAACCATAAACGGAGGAAGCGTTTCCAGCCCCTCTGCCATAGCCAGAGTGGCCGGGCGGTCATGGGGTTCAATATATCCGGCTACCACCTCTTGTCCTCTGTCGCGAAGGGTCTGGGCTGCTTCCAGCATAGCATAGGTTTTTCCCACGCCGGCCGCATATCCCAGAAAGATCTTAAGCTTTCCCTTTCGCTCCTTCTCCCGCTTTTCTTCCTCTTTACGGAGCTTTTTTAAAAGAAGCTCCGGGTCCGGTCTGTTCTCTTCCATCTAAGCCTCCTTATGCTGTCACTCCCAGCTTCCTTGCCAGGTCCAGATTCAGCTTCAGCACATTGACCCGTTCCTCTCCAAAAATCCCAAATACCTTATGCTCTGTGTGGGCTTCTACCATCTGGTAAAGCTCCTCCTCCTCAAAGCCTGTATTGGCTGCCACAATGGGAACCTGGATCTTGGCTGATGCCGGGCTGATATGGGGATCCAGTCCGGAACCGGAAGCAGTTAAAAGATCTGTCGGGATTTCCTCTGTCAGTTCTTCTCCTGTGGCTTTTTTATATTCTGCCTTAAACTCTGTTACAGCTGTTTCCACCCTTTCCTTTAATGCCTCATTGGATGGACCATAGTTATAGGTTCCCGATGCCACGCCTGTATAGGTTCCGTCTGCCTTTTCCTCATCTGTATACACATTATAATTGACCGAAGAAGGTCTTCCTTTGAAAAAGCGGGGATCGCTCCACTGCTGTCCCACCACCTCAGAGCCTACCGCCTTTCCGTCTGCGTAAATCAGGCTTCCATCTGCCTTTTCCTTAAACACCGTCTGAGCCAGTACCGTCGTCACAGCCGGATATATAACAGAGCTTAAAACAGCCATAAGCACGGTCAGGACAACCGCTCCCTTTAATGTCTTTAAAAATTGCTTCATATTCCTCTCCTCCTCATAAACCGCCCGGAAACCGGGGGCTGTATTACAGCCCCATCAGTCCAACCAGGGGAGCAATGATCAGGTCAATGATCTTGATTCCGATAAAAGGTACTACAATTCCGCCTGCTCCGTAGATTCCCATATTTTTAAGCAGCATACGCTCCGAGCTCATAGGCTTATATTTAACGCCGCGCATTGCAATGGGGATCAGTCCGGGAATGATCAGCGCATTAAAAATCAGTGCGGATAAAATGGCGCTGTATGGGCTTGAAAGCCCCATGATATTAAGCCGGCCCATCTGAGGAATCACCATCATAAACATGGCTGGGATAATGGCGAAATACTTTGCCACGTCATTTGCAATACTGAAGGTAGTCAGAGAACCTCTGGTAATTAAAAGCTGCTTTCCGATCTCTACTACTTCAAGGATCTTTGTAGGGTCTGAATCCAGATCAACCATGTTGGCAGCCTCTTTTGCCGCAGCCGTACCGGAATTCATTGCCAGCCCCACATCCGCCTGAGCCAGAGCCGGAGCGTCATTCGTTCCGTCGCCTGTCATTGCCACGATCTTTCCCTCTGCCTGCTCCTTTTTAATAGCGTCGATCTTATCCTCCGGCTTGCACTCTGCGATAAAGCCGTCTACGCCTGCCTCCTTCGCAATGGTAGCTGCCGTCAGAGGATTATCGCCGGTGCACATGATCGTCTTGATTCCGATCTGACGCAGACGCTCAAAGCGTTCCGTCAGTCCGGGCTTTACCGTATCCTTTAAGTAAATCACACCATAAATTACATTTCCGGCGCAAACCACTAAGGGCGTACCGCCCAGCTTGGAAATTCCTGTTACAATTTCTTCCAGATCTTTAGGGATGGTTCCATTTAATTCCCTTACTCTGGCCTTGATGGCCTCGGAGGCGCCCTTTCTTACCTCCATACCGTTTGAAAGATTAACGCCGCTCATCTTGGTCTGAGCCGTAAACTCCACAAATTCCATCTGACTGGCTGCCGAAGGGTCGATCCTGGTTCCCATGGTATTTCCCAGTTCTACTACCGATTTTCCTTCCGGAGTGGTATCCTTTAATGAGGTCATCACCGCATAATCGATCAGGTCTTCCTTTAAAACACCCTTTACCGGATAAAACTCCGCAGCCAGACGGTTTCCATATGTAATGGTTCCCGTCTTATCAAGGATCATGGTATCTACGTCTCCGCAGGCCTCTACGGCCTTACCGCTCATGGCAATTACATTAAACCGGGTCACACGGTCCATTCCCGCAATACCGATAGCAGAAAGAAGGCCGCCGATGGTAGTTGGGATCAGACATACCAGAAGGGCAATCAGGGTTGAAATGGGGATCCGGGTCTGAGAATAATCTGCAAAGCAGTGCAGCGTCACTACCACAATGAGGAAAATAATGGTTAAGCTTACAAGAAGGGTATTTAAAGCGATCTCATTGGGCGTCTTCTGTCTGGACGCGCCCTCTACAAGTGAAATCATCTTATCTAAGAAGGACTGGCCTGGTTCTGAGGTGATCCGGATCTTTAACCAGTCTGATACCACCGTAGTTCCGCCTGTGACAGAAGAAAAATCACCGCCTGCCTCTCTTGTGACAGGGGCAGATTCACCGGTAATGGCCGATTCATCCACAGAAGCAATTCCTTCAATCACCTCTCCGTCATTGGGGATCAGCTCTCCTGCTTCTACTAATACTACATCTCCCTTCTTTAACTGGGAAGCCGAGATCACCGTTTCGTTCCCTGCCTTATCCAGAATCCGGGCCGTGGTATCCTTTTTCGTCTTTTTTAACGTCTCTGCCTGAGCTTTTCCACGGCCCTCTGCAACCGATTCTGCAAAGTTTGCAAACAGGATTGTCACAAACAGGATCAGCGTTACGATCACATTATAAATCCGAAGCTCATCGCCGTCTCCAAACATGGAAGGAAAAATGCTTAACAGCAGGGTAATGAAAAATCCGACCTCCACCACAAACATCACCGGATTCTTTATCATATATCTGGGATCCAGCTTCTGAAAGGCCCCTTTAACGGAGCTTTTCAGAATATCCTTTGTAATAAATTCAGTATGTTTCTCTCTTGCCATAGAAATTCCTTTCTACCTGTTTCCCTGCCTACATGGGGTACCACAGGATCAGATGCTCTGCGATTGGTCCCAGAGCCAGAGCCGGGAAGAAGGTCAGAGCCGCAAAAATATATACGATAAACACAAGAATCAGCATAAAGAGCACATTGTCTGTGCGCAGCGTACCCACGCTTTCATTCATGCGGCGCTTTGCAAGAAGGCTTCCTGCAATGGCGATCTGGGCAATAATAGGAATATAGCGCCCTAAAAACATTACAATGCCGGTTGTCATATTCCAGAATCCCGTATTGTCCGCCAGCCCCTCAAAGCCGGAGCCGTTGTTTGCCGCTGAAGAGGCAAATTCATAGAGCACCTGGCTTAAGCCGTGAAAGCCCGGATTAGTGATTCCTGCAAGTCCCGCCTGGTTTACCACTGCCAGAGCGGAAAAGCCCAGGATTAAAAGAGGATGAAGGATCAGTACGATCACGATCAGCTTCATTTCCCTGCCTTCAATCTTCTTTCCCAGATATTCCGGCGTACGGCCGATCATAAGTCCGCAGAGGAAAACTGCCAGGATCGCATACATGATCATGTTCATAAATCCGACGCCCTTGCCGCCGAATACGCAGTTAAGCATCATGTGCAGCAGCGGCACCATACCGCCTAAGGGAGTGAGGGAATCATGCATATTGTTGACCGTACCGGTGGTAAAGGAGGTGGTAACGGTGGTAAAGAGCGCCGACTGGCTGATTCCAAACCGTACCTCTTTGCCTTCCATATTTCCCATGGCCTGACTTAAACCTGCCTGCTCCAGAACCGGATTTCCGGCCTTTTCAGCAAAAAAGCAGATCATAAGCCCCACTAAAAACAGAATTGCCATGGCTCCGAATACAGGGCCTGCCTGACGGCCGAATATGGGACGGGTGCCCTTCTTTTCTGCCTGCGCTTTTTTATTCTTATCATGGAACATACGTCCAAAGACGATCACGCAGGCTCCGGGCAGAATTGCCATTGCATACATTTCTACCATATTGGAAAGAATGGTCGGGTTCTCCAGAGGAGTCGATGAATTGGCCCCCAAAAAGCCGCCTCCGTTGGTTCCCAGATGCTTAATGGCAACCAGCGCTGCCATCGGTCCCATGGCGATATCCTGATTTTTTCCCTCTAACGTCTGCACCGTCAGATTGGCTGTATAATTTTCCGGTGTTCCCTGGCTTACAAGGATCAGTGCGATCACAATGGAAATGGGGATCAGCACACGGGTCATGATACGGATCATATCCTCATAGAAGTTTCCCATATCCTTTCCCGTTCCGGTTATTCCGCGGATAAAGGCCATGCAGGCCGCATATCCCGTGGCCGCCGAGGTAAACATCATAAAAATGATTACCAGCGTCTGGCTTAAATAGGAAAGACCCGACTCTCCGGCATAGTGCTGAAGGTTTGTATTTGTCATAAAGCTGATGATCGTATTAAAGGCAAGAGTCGGTTCCATGGCTCCTGTCCCATTGGGATTTAAAAACAAACTTCCCTGAAGACGCAGGATCAAATATCCCGCAAAGATCATTACCGCATTGGTTGTCAGCAGACTTACCGCATACTGTTTCCAGTTCATGCCCTGTCTGTCAATTTTACAGATTCTGTAAATTCCGTTATCGATCCTGTCAAATACAGGATCCGCAAATGTTTTCCGGCCTGTGGTTATGTGATACAGGTACGTTCCCATGGGAATCACCAGAACCATATAGATCACAAGCGCCACCATAATCTGCAGCATCGCTTTTCTTCCTCCTGTCTTTCATTTGGCGTATCCGAAAGGAAACCGCGCCTAGAGTTTTTCTGGGTATACTAGAGCATACACCAGATATCCGGCAAGTCCTGCCAGGACAAGTCCTAAAAAAATCATTCCCGCCATATCCATTTCCTCCTTATTACCTGCATTCTCATTTGATCAAACCATTCCGCTTACTGGTTCTTTTTTCCGGTTCCCTCTGTCTGGTCGATACACCATCCGAGAAAAAGTCTCAGCAGTCCAAAACCTGCCAGCAGAGTTCCTATCATTAAAGCATCCATTACCAAAACATCCATCATTGTCTTTCCTCCTTTCGGTATTCAAGAGATTATCACAGTTATAATAAAATAGGCATTAAGCATCCGACCCTCTCTGTTAAGATTCCATAAATGCTTTTATACCAGTCCAAGCAGCAGCGCTGCCGGAAAAGCCGCTAAAAAAGTCAGGGCCGATACGGCTGCCAGCATCCCAAATGGCACTGCGATAAACATGATCAATATGGTAAGATAGGGATGACGAAATGTAAATTTCTCGGCCCGGCGGTCAAAGGCAGCCTCTATTCTGCCAAATGCTCCTCTTCCTGTATTCATAATGCCTGCCTCCTTCCCGGTCATGGATCAGGAAGACGTTTTCCTGTCCTGTGTATGTATCATAGCATGGGAGGGATTAAGAGGGTAAAAGGGTCAGATGGCGGAGGATTAAGATTTTGTTAGGATAAAAAATGACACCCGCCATTGCAGCGAGTGCCATTTTTTATACTTATCTTCCTACTCCTCACAATCCAGCAAATACGGCGTAATCTGGTACACATAAAAGTTCAGCCAGTTCGTATACAGCGTATTGGACGTATTTCTCCAGGTCAGCGCCGGAATGGAAAAGGGATCATTATTTTCATAGTAATTACAGGGAAGAGCAGGATCCAGCCCTTTCTTCAAATCCCTGTGGTATTCATTATTCAGCGTCATGCGGTCATATTCCGGATGGCCCTGGACAAAAATCTGCCGGCCATCCCGGCTCATAACCAGGAATACGCCGGCCTCATCGGACTCTGCCAGGATCATCAGTTCCGGATGCTTCCTTATGTCTTCTCTGCGGACCTCCGTATACCGGGAGTGCGGCGCTAAAAAGGTGTCATTTAAGCTTCTCACAAGAGGAACCTTCCGATCCAGAACTCTATGGCTGTAGATCCCTGACAGCTTGCTCTCCCTGCTGTATTTGGGAATCCCATAGTGATAATAAAGCCCAGCCTGAGCCCCCCAGCAGATATGAAGGGTGGAGGTGACATGAGTCTTGCTCCACTCCATGATAACAGACAGCTCCTCCCAGTAATTCACTTCCTCATATTCCAGATTCTCCACCGGCGCACCTGTGATGATCATTCCGTCAAATTTCTTCCTGCGGATGCTTTCAAAGGTAACATAAAATTTATTTAAATGACTGGCCGAAGTATTTTTTGAAACGTGGGTGGACAGCATGAGAAAGGTGCAGTCCACCTGCAGGGGAGTATTGGAAAGAGCCCTCAGAAGCTGGGTTTCCGTTTCTTCCTTTAAGGGCATCAGGTTTAAAATCAAGATCTCCAAAGGCCGGATATCCTGCCTCATAGCTCTGTCTTCATCCATAATAAATATATTTTCTGATTCCAGGATTGCCTTTGCAGGCAGATCCCTCTGTACTTTGATCGGCATATAAACCCTCTCCCTCCTAGAGCATGTTCAGGAATTCTTTTTCTGAAATAATCGGAATCCCCAGCTCTTTTGCCTTTTTATTTTTTGATGAATTAGATGTGGTGTCATTATTGATGAGATATGCGGTTTTGGAGGTTACGGAGCCGGATGCTTTGCCGCCCTTGCTTTCGATCAGCTCCTGGAGCTCCTTGCGGTTGGCAAAATGCTCCACCGATCCGGTAATTACAAAGGTAAGCCCCTCAAAGGGCTTTTCTCCCTCCTGCACCGGCTCCTCTTCTATGGACAGCTCCTCTAACAGCCGGTCTACCATATCATTATTTTTCTTATCTGCAAAATAATCCATCCACGCCCGGGCCAGCACCTCTCCGATCCCGTCCACAGCCGTCAGCTCCTCCAGACCGCTGTTTCGCATGGCTTTAAAATCATATCGGAAATGACGGCAGAGCATCTTTGCATTTGCCAGGCCGATTCCTGCGATTCCCAATCCGTAGATCACTCTGGGAAGGGTCGTTTGAGAAGCTTTCTTCACGGAAGCAATCAAATTGTCATAGGACTTCTGTCCAAAGCCCTCCATCTCTACGATCGCATCTTTATGGGCCTCCAGATGGAACATATCCGCATATTCGTGGATAAAGCCCATGCTGATAAATTTTTCCAGAGTCGCCTCTGAAAGTCCGTCAATATTTAATGCATCCCTGCTTACAAACAGGGTAAAGCTTTTGATTTTCTTTGCCTGGCAGTCCGGATTGGTACAGTACAGACTCTTTACATCATTGATCTGCCGGATCTTTGTAGGACCCCCGCAGACCGGACAATGCTCCGGAATATGCTTCACGCCGCTGCGGGTCAGATTATCCGCAATCTGTGGAATGATCATATTGGCCTTATAGACGGTAATCCTATCCCCTTCTCCCAGCTCAAGGCTCTCCATAATGCTGATATTGTGAACGCTGGCCCTGCTCACCGTAGTTCCCTCCAGTTCCACAGGTTCAAACACAGCCACCGGATTGATCAGACCCGTTCTGGAGGCGCTCCACTCGATATAGGAAAGGGTGGTTTCCCGAACCTCATCCTGCCACTTAAATGCGATGGCATTGCGCGGAAATTTCGCCGTGCGTCCCAGTGACTCTCCGTATGCAATATCATCATAGAGAAGAACCAGGCCGTCTGAAGGGATATCATTGTGCTCTGTCTCCTTCCCAAACCACTCGATCTTCTCAGGGAGATTTTCTGCTGTCACTTCCTCATAGTGAACCACTTCAAAGCCCTGGCTCTTTAGCCATTCAAACTGGCATTTTCTGGAATTTTTAAAGTCAACTCCCTCAGCGCGCACCAGTGCAAATGCCTCAAAATGTACATTTCTTTCTGCTGTAATCTGACTGTTGAGCTGGCGTACGGAGCCGCTGCACAGATTTCTGGGGTTCTTGTATTTGGCGTCTGCATCCCCGATCTGGCTGTTAATCTTTTCAAAATCCGAATATGTGATCACAGCTTCGCCCCTGAGCACCAGCTGCCCCTTATAGGCAATACTTAAAGGGATATTGGAAAATGCCCTTGCATTGGCTGTGATCACCTCCCCGATCTCTCCGTTTCCTCTGGTTACTGCCTTGATTAAACTTCCGTTTTCATAGGTCAGTACAATGGTAAGCCCGTCCATTTTCCAGGAAAGAAGGCCTTTCTGGCTGCCAAGCCACTCCTGTAAATCCTCTGTGCTTTTTGTCTTATCAAGCGACAGCATAGGTGCCTCATGTGTTTCCTTGGGAAGCTCGCTTAAAACCTCATAGCCTACCTGCTGGGTAGGGCTTCCCGACAAAATCACCCCTGTTTCCTCTTCCAGTGATGTCAGCTCATCATAGAGCCTGTCATATTCAAAATTGCTCATAATCTCCCGGCTCTCCTGATAGTAAGCCTTTCCGGCTTCCTTAAGGACGGGAATCAATTCCTTCATTCTCTGGATTTTCGTTTCCATTCACTTCTCCTGTCTGTTTCGCATTATTTATTTTTAAGTCTTAAATCTCTTTCGGACAAACTTTTTGACTGTTCAAGCTGCGCCAGAAGCGTCCTGTATTCCTCTCCTGTTATTTCCCTGAAAGAGCCTTCCTTTAAGTTCCCCAGATGAATATTCATAATCCGCACCCGTTTCAGAGTGCGCACATAGCAGCCGCAGGCCTCACACATTCTCCGGATCTGCCGGTTTAAGCCCTGAGTCAGTATGATAGAAAAACTTTTATCTCCTGTTTTTCTTACCTTACAGGGCAGTGTCTTTCGTTCCAGCTCAGCCAGCCACAGGCCGGACGCCATTTTTTTCAGAAACTCCTCCGTAACCGGGCGGTCTATGGTTACCTCATACTCCTTTTCATGCCCATTGCCGCAGCGCATGATTTTATTTACCAGATCCCCCTGATTGGTCATCAGTAAAAGGCCCTGAGAGTCCTTATCCAGACGGCCGATGGGATAAATCCGCTCCGGATATGCCAGAAATTCCACAATGTTTTGTGCCCTGTCTTTATCAGAGGTAGTGCATACAATCCCTCTGGGCTTATTTACCGCTAAAAGCACCTGTCTGGGAGTTTTTTCCTTTTCCCCTGCTTTTCCCACAATCCGGCCGCCGCAGACCACACGCTGGCCCTCAGACACCTTCTGGCCTGTTACAGCCGGTCTTCCGTCCACCAGGATCTTTCCTTCCTCAATCAGACGATCTGCTTCCCGCCTGGAACAAACGCCCATGCGGCTCAGCCATTTATTTAAACGTTCTTCCACAGGCATCCCTCTCTTTTCATCAAAACTTTCACAACTATAATATGTTCCATCAGTATATCATCAATTCCACATTCAGGCAACAAAAGGCCTTTGCTTCTGTATTTGCCGTCTGCGGCAGAGCCAAATAAGGATATGAGAAAACAGGCGCAGATCCAATTAGCCGGTTTTGAACGAAAAATGCTTGTAAATGGATTAGGCGAACAGATTTTCTACAGGTATTGCAGCAGCTTTCAAGGATTCAGCCGGGGCATTTTCACAACGGAGCGCTTCATGTGGGGAACAAAACCGTACTGTACATGGAATCTGTATAGCGTAAAACCCGCAAATGCAATAAGCGAAAAAGCGTCCGGTCAAACGTATCCTGACGCTTTTTCGCTTAACTTTCTTTCATCCCGGCCGTTTTTTCCTTACTCCTGACCATTCACAATAAACATCGCATCCCCCATGTGAGGATTTCGTCCCAAAATTCCACTTTTGTAACTTACAAACCGCATATCTGTACTCCTTCGCGAAATTCCATACTATTATATCACTCTCAGAGCAGTATCTCAATGCAAACTTTCATTTTTAATTCTTTCCATCTGGCGGTTCAGTTTCCTTTCTACTGTAGGGTTGATATTGCAATGCAAAAATTCTTCCATCTGCCACAACATGATCTGAACATCTGCAATCTCCTCAACGAGGTTGTCATATTCTTTGCAGAAGGCCGGGAATGCTTCATCTGGTTCTTTCGATAATTCGATTTTCCCGCAATCCAGCTGTTTTCTCCAAAACTTATTGATAGCCTGAGTCAACTCTGCCATTTCCTCGATGCACTGGCGGCTCTGTGCGTCATATCCATACCTATCGGCTATTGCTTTAATTTTCTCTTTTGCTGTCACTACTTCTTTTCCCCTTTCTCCATAGCCGCTTCAAGAGCAGCAACAATAGTATCGACTCTCTTTTCTCCGATGCCCTTCACCCGAAGCAACACCTCTCTGATTTCACTCGTAGTCAGTCCTTCGGCAGCTTTCTTTCCATCCTCATATCCAGATTTGTAAATTGACTCGACATACAGTGTCATCTGGCAGTGATCCATCTTCCGGATAAGATTATACTGCTTTCTGTTCAGCATGAATCCTTTAATCTTCCCCATTATCTGTAACCCTCCTCTATTTTCATAAACATCCTAGTGGGTGCATGATACCTTCTTCCATCATCACACTGTATCATAGTCTGTTGCTCACAAGCTGTTGGAAAATACTGCTTTACCACTATTCCAGCAACATTATCCAGGAAACATATAACTCTATCCCCTATCTTTATCTTATTCATAGTAATACCTCTTAATTGAACGGTAATTCTTCATCACTGTCGTCCGGTATATTCATAAAACCATCCCCGACTGAAGAATTATTACTTCCGCTTCCGGAATATCCTCCTCCCATACCTTCGCTGGCAGCCTTACTCTCAGCAAACTCCTGCTCCTCAATAACAACATCCGTGGTGTAAACCTTCTGACCGTCCTTGTTTGTATAACTTCCGGTCTGGATTCTTCCGGTTATCAACACTTTTATTCCCTTGTGGAAATACTTTTCAGCAAATTCTGCTGCTCTGCCGAAAGCTACGCAGCTGATAAAGTCTGCATCCTGCTCTCCTTCACGTTTGAAACGGCGATCTACTGCCAAACTGTACCGAGCAACAGCAGTCCCATTCTCATTCTGTGCATATCTCACCTCCGGATTTCTTGTAAGCCTTCCCATCAAAATAACTTTATTCATCTTCTTCCTCCTTCGATAATCTGTCGATATTCACTGTCGGGCAATAATGCCAGGTCATAATAAGAACCGTAGCCCATGTCAGCCCATAAGCCCATCTTCCGATGTCTCCTTTAATCAAAATCGTCAATCCGCATACGAACCAAGGCAAACAATTCCAATGAGTATCAAATATTTTCTTGAGCTTCTTTCGCATCTCCCTATCTCCATATGGCTGTGTGTTTCTCTTCCTAAACTTTATATTCTTTAGGGCACCTTTCGTCCTTATCCTTATACCGCAAAAACGGTTTTACCCAAGATTTCTTCCCATTTTTGCTTGTCCGGAAGAAACCTTTGACAGCTACTTCTCTGTCTGGCTTGGTATAACTCCTTTTCTTTCCAGACAGCCGTAAGCTACTCTTCTCAAAATCTGTCACAACATAGGTTTTCCTAACCAATGGCAACGGTTGGCTTGGTGACTTCCGAAGCCTTTTGGCTTCATGCTTCGTTCTGGTTTTATTTTGACTTTCATCTACTACAACCACATCCTTGCAATACGCCGATAGTTTCATCAGAGAATGATACTTTATAGACTCTTTTCTGTCTGTCCGATCATATATCAAGGCCATCTGCATTATCTTCCGTTTCTGTGCTGAAATATGAGCCGGATACCTGTAATTACTATGCTTGTAAGTATTCGGGTCATAGTCATATGTAAACGCTGGAATCCGAACTCCCTGCGGGTACACCGCCAATTCGACAACATCTCCTTTGCTTTCAAATGTCACTTCCAGGCCTTCTTCTTTCAGAACGATGCAGCCACTTTCCATCGGAGCACGAAATTCTTCTTTATCGATCCATTCCTTGTTATCTTGATACCATCGGATAACTTTTTCCATCTTCTCATTCGTTTCGACTATAATTCTGTCGTAATCTTCTTTTCCCATTCTTTCACATCCTATACCCACGCCGGTCTAACTACTGTATCCGGCAAAGCAAACAACCAATCAATCACTTTCTGCGGAACTTCCTCTTTAATCCATGCACTGCCATATCTATATCCGCATACTGGACATTTCTTCCCAAGAAAACCAAGTTCATGCTCTTCGCATCTTATCCATCCTCTTGTCTTGTACTCAACATTTGAACGTCCAAGGCAATCTCTTTCATTAAATTCGTAAAATTCCGGATGCTCCGGCAATTCATCATTGTATGTAGTCACTCCATATCCGACATTTGCATACATGGTTTCTTCTGGTGTCGGAACGAATGTCTCTCCATTTTTCAGACATTCGATGGCTCGCCTTTCAGCATCTCTCGCCTTATCTCTTACTTCTCTTGTGACATCCCATTTTGTAACCTTAACCTTCTCATGCATTTGTTCTACCCAGCAAAGCTCTTTCATGTGCTGGCAGTATGGCCTCATGTCATTCAGATGCCATTCATCCCAAATGTCGCACAGTTTGTCCAGCATCTCTCTGGTCCATCCTTCAACCGGTGTTCCTTTTCTGATTTCACCAACACACTGTCCGCATGATCCTTTGGCATTTCCATTACTCATAGGGCCGATAACCCCATGCAGGCTCAACCTTCCATCATCATATTCGATTTCCACAAAGCCTCTAGCTTTCCCTTCGTATGTCTTGCACATACATGGATTGATAATCTTCTTCATCTCTATTCCCTTCCTTTCATGGCTTCTTCTGCAATCACATCCAAATTCTTTTCCATCAAACATTTCATGTCATCTAATCTGAGTTCCACAAAATCGAGAACTTCTTTTCGGATAGCCTCCGGAGTAATCTCCCGGCAGTTGCAGTGAACTACCAAAATAATATCTTCAAAAGTGATGCCGTCAAGCATATTGTCTTTGATACTTAAATCATCGCCAAGCCGCCACTTTTCTCCCATGTGAATTCTCCTATCTTCTCCAGCTTCCAACTTTATTTCCATTCACATCCATGATTACGCCAGAACTTCTTCCATGTTCCAGCTCACATGATACCTTTGCAAGCAGGCTTCTAATTTCAGCAGCCTCCATCACTTCATCTTCTTCCCCAGAAAATGGATTGCGGAACGCCGCTCCGCTTGTACTGATTTCTAACTTAAACACTTTCAACCACCTCCTTCTTTACGATTCTGGCACCATCAACGATGTTCTGTAATTCACTGGCAGTCAACCCACAGAAGTTGTCCATATCCAGCATATCTTTTGTAATTCCTTTCTCTGCCAGCTGATCCTGATAATACTTCATATCTCCGTCGTAGTCCGCTTCGTACATCTACATCTCCGCCTTTCCGGTAAGGATTGCAAATGCTTCGCGGAGAACTGCCAACTTTCTCTCAGCTTCATCAGCTCTTGCCGTTTCTACCAAGATTTTTTCTCTTGCATCTGTCTCGAACTGCTGGAGAGTTTTTAATTTTAACTTCAAGTTATCCATTTCACTCTTGTATGTCTGATGAATTCCATTGATTCTCTTGCAATACTGAACATCCATTCTTTCATAATCAGCTTTTTCTTTTGCCAACTCAGCTTCCAGTTCCTCGATTCTTCTGGCTCTTAACCGCATCAATCTCTGAACACCACCATTCTTTTTCCATTCCTTACAGAACTGGTCTTTGTCAACACCGCATCCCATATACTCTTTTTCGATTTCCTGATACTCTGCCGCTGTCGGTTCAAATCCAACTCTCTCAATAAACTCTGATTTCATCATATCGACTTACCTCCTTGTTTTAGCGTAAGCGTACGATAGCAACACCACCTGCGTTGTCAATAGAAAAACTGATATTTTTCGAGATTTTTTACACCTCGTGCAACCCACTGTTCGCATCAACAGCAGGCTCTCCCTTCAGCCATTTCATGCACTCCTCATAAGACTCAAATTTCTCAGTCCAAGTTTCTCCTCTCTCATTGTCAATCCCGGTGTAAACACCTTCTACAAACGTATAGAACTTACCGGTAGGAACCCTCGTCTCGATCACTTGGTTTGCATACTCCTGGCACACTCTCTGGATTCCGTCATTCTCTACAACTTCCATACGGTATCCGGCGTGCTCCAGGACATCCGAAAGTCTCTCCACTTTCATATCCTTCTGACGATTTAGCTGCTGGTTGAGGTATCTGACATCCTCTCCCATTCTGGCAGCCAACTGTCTCTGGGACATTTTCTTCTCCTCCAGACATTTCAACACAATCTCTGATGCTTTTTCTCTCACTCTGTTTTTTCCTCCAATCCAAATTCTTCACTATCGTCCCATTTCCCGACTGCTTCAAGAAATGCTCTGACAAGTTCTCCAACATCCATGCCGGTATCAGCTTCTTCGTCTGTCTGGGAAAATCCGTCTCTGCTCAGTTCAAACCAACAGTGATCGTCACTGGTAACTTCTCCAAACCTCGTTTCCGGAAGACCGACCTGCTTAGGTATGAAATATTCACCACAATCCAGGCAGCCCATAATGCTGTCTATCTGTTCCAGTGTGATAATGCCTTCGACTACTGCCTCATTCCACCGCTTGTAGTTGCCGGCATCTCGGTACAGATAGGAAATTCTCGTATTCATCGCCTTTCCTCCATCTTTCGCAATTCTTCATCAGCTTCTTCTTTTGTAAGAAACACAAAATATCCTAAACTGCTACTCACAGTGCAGTTTTTAGTAGATATTTCTATGCCGTCCTCTCTAATGGTTATTGCACTAACAACATCTTCGAATACCGCAGACTTCTGGCGAAAATTATCGCAATCAAAGTCATCAACATCTTCATTATAATGCGGACACATATCCTCATACGGGCAATAATATCCAGTAGCAGTCCCTGATCCTCCACCATCTCCATAAAGTGTGCCATCTAATCTCCGAGGTATCATTCCACATTCGCAAAGAACGTAGACAGTATCTCCTATTGATACTGGCAGTTCAAAAATTCGTCCATCTCTTTTCATCTGCTCATATAACCGTAATCTCTGTTCGAGATTTGCAAATCTCTGAGCAATCTGGTCAAGAGACTTATACCTTCCTTCTGACAGAAGCCATTCTATCGTAGCTCCTTCATCCTCTGGAAAATCTTCTGGATGAAACAGCACCTCTCCATCTTCGTCTACAAAAGTCATTCTATCCATAGCCATTTCCCTCCTTCAAAGCTTTAGCAATTCATCTGTCTTTGGAAATACAAAAAGCTTTCCTATTCCTGCGGCATCTCGTAAATCTTCGGCAAAACCCAAAACGCTTCCGGAACATCAACTGAGCCTCTCAGCATTGCCGGTCCTCCTGGGCGATGCAGGTATTGTCCATACTTCTGCCAGATTTCTTTGATAACCTCTTTCGCCCGGTCTTCAGTGGCGTAATCGCCAATGGCCCAGTAGTCATCTTCATCCGCTCCGTACCATGCCATAACACGATACTTCTTACCGACTATTTTACCGTTCTGGTAATCTCCAAAATATAGGTTGTAATGGCTTGTAAGTGATCCATATTTACCATCACATTTCCTTTCTGACTCAAAATCAACATATCATCTACCTCCTACATTTCAAACAAATCAAACAATGACAACTGCCCCTGCGGTAGCGCCTTCTCTGCTCCAAGGATGGCTTCCATCCGATTCCGGCAATCCAAAAATGATTCCTGATAAAGTTCCGGATTTTCATGCCTCCTCATTTCAACAAGCCTGTCTCTGTTGATGGAATCTTTAAGCCCGGTAACATATCTCAAAATATTCAAAACATGGGTCTCATCCTTCTGTTTTTCGGTAAGCCGGTGCAAGTTATCCTTCAGATACTGGTAATTTACATCGCCGATATAAACTTCCAGACTGTGGGCTGCGTGTTCTTTGATTTCATCCGCCCTTGCCATATACAATCTATCTACCACGGGTGGAAGTTCCATGCGGTACTCCGGAGGGTACTGCTCCGGCAGCAGCTCCTCCTCGCACCTTCTCTTGTAATAAATGATGTGGTTTCTAACCAGCTCCAGATTCACCCCATCTTCCCAAAGTGGATCTCCTGCACCGTTCTGGTAAATATAATTCCATCTTGTGAAGGAATCTCGGATATTCTTTCCAAGTTCCTCCACTCTCTTATTTCCTGCCACACAGTTCACCTCCTTCCGATCCGCTCCAAGCATAATGAAGCATCCGAGTTACGTCCATTGATATGACAGCGTATTCTTTATTTAACGCCTCTAGGAGCCTTTTTATCATCCTCAATGGAGATTTTATTGCTTCTCCTCTTATTCGTTGCAATACAGCCCTTTTACAGATACGACCTCCCGTACCTCCTTCTAAACTCTTTCCGGGCAAGCCTGCTTTCCAAATCCTGAGCTTCTTTATCTCCAGCCTTATCATGGATAGCATCATTCAAAATCCAATTACGTTCCCATATCGCCTGCCCCAGCATCTTTGATAATTTTTCAGCCATCGGATTCTCATGTACTCTTTCGATCAGTTTTCCGAGATTGTGGCAGTTATTGCAGGCTGGAACAACCAATCCGTCCTCATCCGCCTTTTCTTTGTGTGCTATCCCGAATATCAGATGATGCTCGCACTCCGCTGGCCTACCGCAGAATACGCAAATCTCACTATGCTCTGTCACCTTGCTTTTGTTCTTATCCATACACTACCTCACCAAACAATGCGTACTGGATGATTGCGTCACACGCAATCGCATCTGCATTGCAGCAATCAATCTCCAAATGCCCATCAACCATATCCAGGCAGTTACATCCAACCAGATTCTGTGCGTACAACTTAATTCCATTCAGCAGTTTCTCCGAATCCAGAGCGTAGACTTCAGCTTCCTCTTGATCATACAGCTTCAGCTGACCTCCTCTTGCAATCTGCTCGGATGCGTACTCTCCAAGATAATCTCCGACTACCTCAGCCTTTCTGCACCAGTAATTGATGCCTCCCTCAAGTGCTCCGCACATGATATCATCAACATCTTCCTGAGATACAACAATCTCCATTTCAACTTTTAATTTTACCTTTTCCATCTACTCCTCCTCGAAAATTTCTCTCGCTTTATCTGCCAGCATTTCATTTCTATCAGACTTTTGCCTTTTTCTTTTCTTTGTTATATACTTCCGTCATGGCTCTATCCAATTCTAACGGTGTAATGCCTGAAGGAAATGAAAGCCTACAAGCATTATCAAAAAACATCTTATCATTGTTATAAACACCTCTTAAATGAGGATACTGCTTTACATAGGCGTCTTTTACTTTTTGGACAGTTTTTCTTATATTTGTTTCGCCGCTCATTTCAATGATTTCAGCATCATGTAAAACGCATATCGCTTTCTCCCAAATTTGCTGTGCTTCATCCCTACAATTTGCTGCTGCGATTGTCATAGCCTTTTCAAGCTTATCTACATCTACCAACTTCATGTTTACCTCCATATTTTCCCACAATCAGATACTCAGTCTTCTGCTCTGGCTTCCTTCAACTTTTCAGCTATCTTAATTTCCCCAGTGTCACGGTTATATAAATAGACTTCATAGCTTAAAATTTCATATGGGGCAACCTCAGTATCATTCACTACCTTAACCATCTGTCTAAAATCTTCTGCTCCTCCTTGGCTTACTGGAATTGCAAGCAGCTCATGGATACTTGAAGGTAAGATGAATAAATTATCATTAACCTTGTCTGCGACCTTTGCCAGTTCATCCTTGAAGAGAAGAATATTTGCACCGTTAATCTTTCTTTCATTTGTGAGAACAAACATCTGTGTACCTTCTGGCATTGCTTCTGCTGTTTCATCCGGCATTCCCGTCATCTCAGCCATCACTTCCTGCATTGTCTTAATAATAAATCCAACTTTCTTTGTGTTGCGAGCAGCCGCTTCATCAAGTTCTTTCAAAGTGATTCCGGTAATTCTCATCATTTCATTCTGTACGACATAGCTCGCAATCCCTTCTGTATCACCACTAATAACTACCATGTAGATAACTGCAAGGTCTAAAATCTTCTTATTGGGACATATCTGTAGCTTCTCTGCATTTTTCTCTGCATTGACTAACTTGTACTCGACATGATCCAGAATGTACTCCTTCTTTGTAAACTCCCCTGTCTCAGATATTAAATCCAGATTTTTAGACTCCTCGTATGTATCAAATATTTTCTGTGCTACCTCCATAACTGTCATTTCATCCCTCTCAATCTTCTCAATATAGCTTTCCACATAAATTGTAGGTGCAGCAACATCACCTGGTCCTCTAACAATTACCGCCTGAAATTCAACTCCATTGTTCTTCTTGATCTGTTTTTCAACAACCTCATATCCTGATCCTGCGATCAGCTTTACTCCATCAACCAATTCTCTTACGATTTCTTTTCTCATAACTTTCCTCCATCTATTTTTCTCCAACCATAATGCCAAGAGACATTGAACTAAATACCAGCAGGAATACCGCTGATACAACTTCTCCGGTGATTACAAAAGCAGCCAGACTTATCAAAGCAAGCAGTCTAATCACCATCTTCAAAATTCTCATTTACAACCACCTCCTTCTGTGGTATGCTTTTCGAATGAGAGGAGGGTATGGACTCCTCCTCCCCGGACTGATGTTAGCCTAGTAAACTGCCAGCAATGGCAATTACCGCAACTGCAATTTCAAGTATGACGAGCAACCAACACGCTACTTGATATGCACGGCTTTCATTGGTCCTTTTTTCAAGCTGTTCTACCTTCGCTTCCAGTTCTTTCACCTTCCGCTCCAGCTTCTTCAACTTCTTCCAGTTCCCAACGGCTATATACCTCCTATCCGCAATCTATTGTGGGATTTTTGATTGCGAGCGTACGATAGCACCTGCGTACCTGGTGTCAATAGAAAAACTGAAGTTTTTAGAAATTTCCTGACCACTTCTCCGATGGAGCAACTGGCTATAATTTCAGTGCCTGTCGGTAACTGTAACAACTATCTCCTACAATGATGAAGTCAATCAAATCTATTCCTATCAACGCTCCAGCTTCCTTCAACTTTTCAGCAATCTTATCATCCTCTTCACTAGGAGCAGGGTCACCGGATGGATGATTGTGTGCTACCATCACATACACAGATCCAACCAGCAGGGCCTTCTGATACACCTCTCTTGGTGATACCAAAGATGCATTCACTGTTCCGTGAGATACTTCAAACACTGCTATCGATTTCATTCTCGCATTGAAGCAAATTTCATACAGATACTCTTCTGTCTCCTTGTGGAGCCGGAACACCGACTTCATCATCTTTTCAACCTTATCCGGAGAATTCAAGATCATTTCATCCCATTCATATGCTTCTTCCTTAACAACTTCCGGCAATCCAGAATCTCCAAATCTGGTCTTGTATTTTACTATCTCCACTTCTTCAACTCCTCCCAATAACTTCAAGAAGGCTTATCGCCAACCAGAACCGCTCGCCTTCCAGCTCCAGTTTTACTATGTGCCTTCCGGGCTGAATCACTGTTGCCAGCGGTCCGATGTCTGGAATCTTCACTTTATCTCCTGCTCTCATGCCATTTTCGCCTCCTCTACAAATTTCTTTGCTTCCTCCGGATCATCGAACCAATCATTGTAGACATCTTTCCGACTCAAACTCCGGAAGCTGCTTTCTGGTTTGCTCTCAGCTTGCACCACACTCGTTATGGCTACCAGTACCTTCCCTTTATCATCAACCGAAGTAGTCACGCAATAATAGGTCTTCATACCGCCAAGAACCAGATCACAGGCATCTGCTTCCTCTTTTGTGAGTACCTCTCTATACTCCAAGCATCCCCAAGCTTCTCTGCCAATCTCCTTGCAGAATGTCTTGGTATCAAAATTCTCAATCTTTTCAACCAGCTCTTTCTTTGGAAAGCCACCCGGAAGAACTGGACGCATTATGCTGTAATATCTAAACATTTTTGCACCTCCTAATATTCAAATCTCCTTGGGCTGGCAGGAATCGCCCGAATCTTTGTGTTCTCGCTTTTTCCTCGGCACTTGGTTTCTTTGCAGAACTTTCTGCATTCTCGGATAGCTTCATCGGCTGTTTTGTATACATATCCACTCTGCAGTTTTCCGTATTCATCTTCCAGCTCCCACTCAAACCCCTTTTTATCGCTGCCTGTCATTCCCCAGCCATAACTTCTTCTCGACTCCATATCATCAACCCTCCTGTCTAAATGCAAACTTCCATATCTTGCATGGATCAAGTAATCCTTCTGTGTATCCAGTCATGTAAAGCTCTCTGGCTTCCCCTCTGATTGCTTCAACCGTCTCATTGCTACATCCATGAGTTTCTGCTCTCCGGGCAAGCCGAAACAACTTAGTTGCTTCCTGCTCTGCAATTTCTACCAGCTGCTCTCGAATCTTTCTCAGTTTCTTTACCTCGTACACGCTTACTGTCATCTCGCTGCCTCCTTTTTTACGCGTCAACGCCTACCCGATGGATGCAATACAATCTGTTTCTGAATGCCACAAACTTATGTGAAATCGTAAAGTGCTGTCCAGTGCAATCATACTGTGAAGGATAGGCAATTCTTCTAATTTCTCTGTCGAACCAAGCTTCCATACATCCAACTTCTTCTCTGGGAACCGGAATCAGTTCTGTGTATCCATCGTAGTCTCCGAAAATTTCTGTCTTTTCATCCGCTTTCATTTGCTTATGTAAATATCTGCGAATTTCTTTCTTGATTTCCCTAATTTTCTCCGGCTCCTTAACAAACGCTAGGATGTTATATGCAATTTCCAGCGAATCTTTATCTCTCACAAATGCTTTCACGTTTGCACCTCCTAAATTCTAAACAGATCCACATGGGAATTTCTGAATATACTGGTTTCTCCGTTCTCGAAGTAGAGAACCAGATACTCGTGGTTTTCATCAATGCCGGCTGCATCTGTACTACTCTCAATCTCATCTAATGTTGCCGGATCGGACACAACATCAAATCCTTTAACTCTGTCATATTCAACTTCTGCCACCTTCTCGCTGAATGGGCTGTATTTAACTTCGTCATAAACTTTAACCATAACCTTCATGTCACCTGCTCCTTTCAGTAGTTCAACTGATTTATTTATCTTAGACGCATCGTAACTGGAAAATTCGAGTTTGTCAATAGTTTTACTGAAAATATTTGGAATTTTCCAGTTTACTTCTCTTGCTACTTTTCGCCGCCCATCCGATTGATACAACTATCAAAACGCCTAATTATTCGCTTAGATAAAGCATTGTTTGATTACGGGCGTATCGTAGCACTGACACCATCATTGTCAATAGATTTACTGAAATAGTTTTGGAATATTCGAGTTTTATCCACCGACTTCTCCACACTATCCACACACATATATTTTTTATTATTGATTACGGTTACGGTGACGGTATGGTCAAGGACGTTTTGCGTGACTGTCACACGGACTGTCCGGCGGACTGTCACAAGGACAACAGAAAATCGGGGATATATTATAATAAGAAGAAAGTCATTCAGAATAGGTCGGAGAAATTACTGATGCCAAATCGGACAGAATGTGGTACAATTCCCATGTCTGATCCATTTCAAAAGGACATTTTCTGGACGAATGGCGTGACAGTCCCTGGATTGTCACACGGACTGTCCCAGGACAAAAGATTTTTCAAGAATATTGCATTTCAGAATTGCGTATGCTATAATGCCAGTAGGCAAAAGGTAATGATAAGTCCATCCGGACAAAGAACGAAGCCCCCGACCGTGCTGCAACACAGTCGAGGGCTTCTTCTTTTCTTTTTACGGTGGCAAAGCACCCACCAGGCTATTTGTTGTCCTTATGATCGCCGTCTAACCATTTAATGATGTAGTGGCAGGCTACATCAGCCGCAACAGCGACTAAAAAGGTAATGATAACTTCCATCCCAACACCTCCTCCCGTTGCCAGGTGTAGGTAGGACAACATCGAAATTATATCACAGCTTTTTCGACTCTGCCACATCTTTTTCGACAACAGCTCCGGACTCTGCCTCTTGGAGCTTCTTATTTGCCTTTTTCCGCCAATGTCTTTCATGTAGGTATAAAGTATTAAAGAAATTTTTTTGAACAGAATCCGGATTTTTGCCTAAAACAACAATCTCGTTTTTGTCGAAATTTAATATTGACACCAGCTCCATTTATGAACAATAAAAAAAGAGCCTCCCCGAAGCAATTTACAACGGAGAAGCTCATTTGTTTTATGAATCTTCATTGATGAAATCTGTGCAGACAAGTTCCCGGTACGCCTCCTCAAAGACTTCCTTTGGACTCCATGAGATGTAGCCGTCCGGATATTTCACAATGTACCCTTCCTGGTCTTTCGTGCCGGACTGCTGGAAGATTTTCTTCTGAACATCAACCAGACAGCCGCACTTCATTGCCTGGGCTTCAGCCATCGTTCCCGGCATTGCTTTTACAATCTTTACTCCTATGTAATTCTTCATAATCAATCCTCCATATCATACTTATTCAGCTAATCCTGGCCATCTCAGCGCCCCATCCTGATCCGGTGTCAGTATCACCGGCTCTGTAATCATCCGGCCCTGATCGTCCATGATGTACCACTTACCGTCTATGGTCTGCTGGCCTGTTACCATAGCACCATCAGCGCCCAGATAGTACCAGTGGTCTTTATACTTGTACCAGACATTGGACACCATCATGCCGGAGCCGTCGAACCAGTACCACTTGCCCTCATGCCAGTACCAGTCATTTCGGACTGGCTGACCGTTACCGAGGTAATACCTCCAACCGCCGTCTTCCTGCTGCCAGCCTGATTTTTTCTGCGGTTCGGCCAACGCTGCCTTGAAGTCTGTCCATAACTGCGGCTGATCCAGCATCTTACGGGGGCAGTGCTTACGTTTGGCATCGTAGTGCCTGATTACATGAGCGGCCCCGATACCAGTTTCTGCCATGATCTGGCGTACAAGCTCAATACAATTTGCACGGGCGGTATCATAATTGGAGTCCGGATTGACACAGATCTCAATGTTGATGCTGTTGGTGTTGGTTACTCCCGGCACCAGAGGCGTACCATATTGTCTACCGACTGCGTATGCACCGTCGCTGTAATACAACGTCTGTACTGCTACCGTATCATCTACATACCAATGCACAGACGTGGACAGGTTGCCGTTTTTATGGGCCTGAGCGTGTTTGAGTGCGCCTGCGCCCTTACTGTAATTATCTGTCTCATGGATTACAATCCACGCAGGACGGTTTTGACCTACGTAACAGTTTATCTGCTTAATCTCTTTTCGTATCTCCATAGCTTCCTCCATTATTCTACAAGTTGCCAGCCTGCCGGGTACGCATCCGGCCCCCATACGCAGCCATCCATCTGGCATACATACCGCTTGCCGTCTGTGTATGTCATCTTATCGCCTGTGTTATAGGCATCATGTGCCCCTGTGGGCTGTACCCATGCAGGATACTCGTCTGCCTCCGGCAGGGTGACGCTTCCACCATCCAGTTTACTGACCTTGTCTGTCAGATTGAGGATCGTCTTACCCATTTCGGTCATATTGGCATACAGAGTGTCAATCTGCTTCTGGAGTGGCGCATAACTGTTTTCTGGGTCTGCACTGGTGCGGGCCAGATCAATCAATTCCGTGCGCTGCTCCTCGGTGAGAGCGCCCTGGAGCCAGATGGTGTCAATCTTTTTAAGGATGTCCGTCAGCTCATAGCTTCCGGACGTGATTACATTTTTAATGATATCGTACATTATGTACCTCCTATCATAGCGGCACTGATAGCCGCTAACTTGTTATCAATATAGGTTTTGGTATCTGCGGTGTAGGTTAAATCCATGGTACAGCCGCCGTTGTTGGTGATTTCGGTAGTGCCCGCATACATGGTGAGGGCGTTGAGCTGGGCCTGTTCGGATGCAGCAAGGGGGATGTACTCGGGTGCGGAAGCCTGTGCAATGATTATAATGTCATTGGATTCGAGCCACTGTCTTCCCTCTTCAATTGTTGTAACTCCATCAATTTTGAGATAAATATTTCCATATAAAATTCGGAACTCTCCATATGCAAGCGAAGCTACACTTTTTGTGGGGCAAATAAGTTTATTGCACACAGAATTGTCTTGATTTTCCGCAATTCCAAGCCCTGAAACATTTACCATAAGTGCACCAGATGTATGAATCCCACTTGAATTTTTCGCCATCTCTGTTCCCGACAGCACCTTATGCTGATATACCCAGCACCACACACCATCTACCTTTTCCAGTCTGTCCCACTTGGTAAATGGTCTGGGTGGTGTCAGAGTGATGGACTGACTCTCTGTACCGCCCTTGACGGTGACAGTGATGGGCTGGTCTGTAACTTCAATGGGCTGAGGATAGTTCGGTGAGGGAGAGGGTTGACCGCCTGTGTATGGCTCATAGGCAGTGGCAGAAGAGCCGTATTCCAATTGGATATCATAAAATTCAGCCGTCATAGTTCCGTTATTGATATCAAAACGAAAATATACTGTATCACCATCTAAAATCTCAAAAACCGTGTATCCTTTAAGACCTGTGGAAGAAAAAGTGCTTGAACCATCTGTTTTTTTAATAATAGCAAAAGCCTCAACCGTTTTACTTTCGTGAACTGTTCCCATCGGCATATTACTTTTAAAAGAAAGCGCATATTTTCCGGGATTAAGTTTTAATAAATCAGCAGTTTTATTAAAACAGAAGAACATTGCCTCTGATGTTTTAACTCCCTTTCCTTCTAAAACTATTTTCTCATTATCGACGGATGCTTTTAAATCGTTATTGTCTACCTCATATTTCTTTAAACTGTTAATATCAAACAGGTTCTTTCCGCTCGTTTTTCCCTGCTCTGTCTTGCCAGTCATGCCAAACTCTTCTATTGGCAGTGGTGAGCTATCGGCTATTGTTAAATGCCCCCCCCCCACTGGTTTTTTGACTAATCAGGGCCGACTGGATATTAACCATCTTGGCATTAAGCCGTTCTTCCAGATTGCGAATGTAAGCCTTGGTATCTGCCACATAGGTTACTTCCATCTCTGCCCCTGCATCGTTGGAGATTACGGTAGTCGGGCCATATGTCCGCAGGGCCTTGTAGGCAGCAATCTCTTCGGGGGTGAGGTCACGCTCAACAGGGGTTTTGAGTGCATACCGCACAATTACTGGGTTTCCTGCTTCTTTTCTCGCTTTCAGCCAGTTAACCCACGGATCATTGCTTGGATTGTTTTTATCCCAGTCCGGCAGTAAACTCCGCGGAACTCGGAAAGCAATATAATCCCCCAACGTGAAACCAATTATAGAATTGTTAAATACATTACTTGTTATGGTTGCATAATTGCAGATTCCGTAGTTTTTTACAGCATCCCAATCTTCGTTGATATTACTGCCGTCAATGTATGCATAGAATGCCAACGTTTTATAATCATCAGTGTTACCCCACGCTCCTGCTCCTGACCAGGTAATTTCCGATACTTCTTTCTCAGCAACTCTCTGGACATATTTCCCGCGCCCCAAGTCAATCTCATCACACACCCACTGCTGACCGTTTTGGTCAGTGTAGTTGCCATCCTTCGTCACTGGCACACCGGGGAGGCCGTTAGGGGTTTGGAGGGTGAGGGTCTGATGGGGACGATAGGGTTCGTAGGGAGTTGGGACAGTGCCATACTCGAGTTGCGTAACCGACAGATCTATGTAACACACCTCGTTATAAGCGTGCATGCTTGTAATTTTTTTCAAAATTTTTCCTTTAGTCGTCACCACTGTTTTCGGTGTATCGTGCTTGATATTGTGCGATTCATTAGTTCCATCTGAATATTCAAATCTAAAACCAGCGGCGTTGTTTAGATTTGTTTCTCGATACATTTTTATCGTAAATGTCAATTGATTTGCTGAGTTATTCTTGGAAAAATCAAATGCAAAACCTTTGTCTGTATCAACGTACTTGTAACACTCGACTCCACGAAACTCTACAAAATTTCCGTTACTTAATCTGTCTGCATCAAACAGGTTCTTTCCACCCACCTCCACCGTAATACTCCCGTCCTCCCCAGCACTCACTATCTCCTGCGGATACTCTGGACTGGGGGATGGTTTGCCGTCGGTGTAGGGTTCAAAAGGAAGTGCTGTTTCACCTTTATTCAGCATGGGGTAAATTGTGTAATTTACTGATTGAATAGTAGCAGATTCATATTGTATTAGGATACTTACACTTTTTGTATCAGGCGTTACTTCAAATGAACCATTTGCACAATTTTTACTACTCCCATCACTAAAAGTTATTCTTGCTTTGAGCAACACTGCACCGGCACTACCATTTCCACCGTTTAAATAATATTTGCCTGGTGATAAAATTATATCTTTCCCGTATATGGTCGCATATTGTTTGTCAGGGGTGCCTGTAACTGTAATGCCACCGTCAACATTAACCTTTGCGGATAACCCATCTTTATTTGCTACATCTTCCTGTTTTATACTTAATAGCTGCGCTCCGGTCGTAGTACGCTGCGTACTCTTTCCAAACACTCTCAGCCCCTCAAACAATTTGTCGGAGCTGTCTGTCAGGATCACAGTCTCGCCCTGCGCAGTCTCAACAATGGCATCGGCTTTGCCCTGATGCAGAGTGGCAATCTCCCGCCCTGTGACCTGTGCATCCGCAGCCTGTCCGGGCTGGGTGAGGGTTGGATCCGTTTTTGTCTGGGCATCTCCCAGTTCCACGTTACCATCTTTGCCAACCACAAGGGCTTTCCCCGCGTTATCTGCTCCCTGCTGCTTGTCAACTTTGCTCTCAATCGCCTGTTTATTCGCCGCAATCTGCTCCCTATCCGCTATAATCCCAGCAGCCGCATCCTCAACCCTCTTGGTCTGCGTATCGCCCTCCGTGGTGACTGCCTCCACTGCTGTAGTCTTGGCCTCAGTAACCTCACTGACCGCCTGTGTGCCTGCCTCCTGTACCGCTGTGGTCTGTTTATTGCCCTCGGCCTTAACAGCTCCCACAGCCGTGCTCTGAGCCTGCCCTATGGCTGTAAGCGCATCTTGAGCGGTCTGTCCAAACTGCGCAGCGGTCTGCTCTACCGCCTGACAGTCTGCCGCCACGTCTTCCCTCATCTGGCTGACTGCCTGCTTATCATTGGCAACTGCCTGACGGTCTGCCCCTGTATCCTCAGCGTACTGTCTTGCTGTATCCTCAGCCGCCTCAGCGCCCGTCTGTGCCTGTACTGCGGCTGTCTCTGATAACTTAGCCGCCTGTGCCGATAATGCCGCATCTGAGGCCGCCTGCTGGGTCTGAGAGAGCATCCCTGCTACAGTCTGCTTATCCTGTGCCACAGTGTCGGCGTTGGTCTCTACCTGCTCTGCAAGACCCTCTGTAGCTTGCAGATGCTTCGCTGTCTGGGTGGCTGCTTTTTCGGCCTCATCCGCAGCAGCTATAGCCTTATCTCCGGCCTCCTCCGCACGTTTGGCGGCATCATTAACGGCTTCAATCGCCTCGTGAAAAATCTCCCCATCTCCCGGTGCCTCAAAGGCTTCCGGCTTGGGGCGTGATTTGACCTGCATCGTAATCCGCTTGATTGTCTCACCGGATGACTTATCCGACAGGTATACCCACGCATAGATGTTATATGCCTTATCTGCCGTCCATACTGTACTGTTGCCCTCCAGCATGCTGTCCGGGATTGTGACGGTTGTTACGCCGTCCTTAGTGGTACCCACACGGGGTATGGCCTCACCACCGGTCTCCTGTAGCGCAAAGTGGATTTCTACCGCCGTCGGAAGATGCAGTCCCTCTATCCTGAGCTGCTGCCCGTAATCCCACTGCCAGAGGCCGTAGGTGCGGGCGCAATCATCGTTATCTGTAAATACTGCTGTAATCATATTCCCTCCAACCAAAAACGGCCCCAGGAAATCCCGGGGCCTGCCTGTGTTGCGACGTCGCACAGCTTACTTATCTTCCGTGCCTACCGCTCTCTCGTCCTCCTTGCCGATTGCTGGGCCGGTGCTTACAAAAGTAGTATCCTGTGCGCCCTTGGGTCTTCTCTTCTGGGCTGCGTCATTCTTTCTCTGTTCTGCGGTTCTCTTGTCTGCTCTCTTTCCTGTTGCGTTTGCCATAATCTTTTTCCTCACTTTCAAAATGATGTAATAGTTGCTCCGGCTCTGACCCTGCCGGACGGGAGACCTATGGATCACCTCCTCTCAGGTCTTGGCTGGCAGCTCCGGAAGTCCTGCGATGGACGTTGCCACCGACAGGATACCGGACAGCGCGGATGCACTGGCTACCATAGGCCAGTTGACCTCACCCATGACCGCTGCCGAGCCGATGGTGGCGACAAATGTCTGCGCCATGGTCTTGACCGCACGGATACCTGCGGCCTTGACCCACTGGATGGTATCCACATCAGCCCTAAATACACAGTTCTTAAGCATAGTTCCTCACCTCCTCTCAATGGATTGTTTGTGATAAAATTAAAATAAGCCCGGTTGCCAGTGATCCGGCAAGCGCGCTTACTATCGCTGTGACTGCTGTTTTTTTGATATCCTTATAAGTGTTGCCCGGCTCTTTCTCCAAGGCATCCAGACGCTTACTCTGGTTATCCAGACGTTTCCCCTGCTCTTTCTGTTCCTGGAGCATCTGTTCCATATCTTTTGCAAGGCCATGGATGGACAGCACCAGATCCTGGATCACCTTACTCATATCCTCCAGCAGCTCAATGCGCCGGTTCTGGCGCTGATCCTCGTCACGGATGCGGGCCAGCTCTGCTTTTGTTAATTCATCCATCATCTGGCTCCTTTACTGGTTTTGTAATCATTTGAATCATCTCCTTTCGCAATAGTCGTGATAATGGGTCTTATCGGAAGTTTCCAAGGTTGGGTTGGCGACGCAGGTGATCTATATATTAATGGTGCGAATAACGCAGGTTTTACCTCGAAAGAATGTGGTTTTCTTCAGGATCGAATAACCTTATCCGGTACACCACATCTCAAAGCAACACGAAGTTATACCATAACAACTTCTCAGAAATTGTATGTACAAGGGATAGATATAAATGCCAGTTTCGGAGCTGGTCAATCTTCTGCTGCCCGTTACATTCAATTAATAGATACCAGTAATTATAATATTATTTCCTCAATAAAACTGGGGGATGTATCTATAGCTAATGGTTTTTCATTTTCTATAAATAGAAATGTAACATTTACACCGCAAATCTCGTTTCCATACGCTGCCAATGGTTGGAGAGGTTCTATTACTCGTATTTATATAGCTTAATTTATTCCAATCTAATGCGGGTAATATATGTCCCCTTGGCAATATAACCAATACTGATATAATATTTATTGGCTTCAAAAGTAGTGAGTTGTGAAATGTCAAGTTGAAAATTTCCAATAGAGGCTCCATATCCTCCATCCCACTTAACTTTTGCAATCTCCTCATCACTATTATACGTCTTATATCGACAAAGACTGATCCATGACGGAGGGATGCCATTATCAGGATCATTTTTCCAATATCTAAGAAATTGTCCTTCAAAAATCAACTTACTATAACTTCGTACATCAATCGTGTTTGGGAAAACAATAGCTCTATGGTTCCATGTTGAGTAGTCGCCTTTCATAAGTAGTCTGGTATTCTCTTGCGCAAACAAGTTGATTTGCAATCCCCCAACATTTACACCGTTATAATATAGATCCTGAGGCGTTGGTACCCACCCCTCAAAACTTCCGATAATACCCATTATCGATTCGCCTTTTTTGATCTTCACCGCTGTAATCCCCGCCATGTTGCGGATATCCGCCCATGACAGGAACACATTGGCGTTCTCGTTATAGTATCCCTGTGGTATTTTAACCCACATCCGCTGATTGCCTGCATCATTGCCCTTGCTGTTGCCCCAGCCGTTGTAATCGCCACGGTTGGGCATGGTACCAGTCTGTTTGCTTTTGGCATTGTTCGTATAAAACGTCTCTCCATTCAGCACATGGGCTGCCTGGGCGTTCCCTGTCAATTCCAATATTCCCTGAGCCGGTTCATCATCCGATCCTTTCAATATGCCCGTGTAGCCTTTCAGCAGTTCTGCGGCCGTTGCGGTGCAGTCATCACTCCCTGCTCCGCCTCCGCCTGAACCTGTCATCAGTATATTACCCATATGTTCAGCTCCTCCTTATAATTTAAGCCCAACTGCGATATCTATAGCCGGCTTTTTGTAGACTTTGAATGTCACTGTTCCATCTCCGGTCTGGCCCGTTCCGGAAGCCACAATACCAAATGCCTTACTATATGCCTTCTGGTTCTCCAGAGAAGCCCCATCCGCCAGAGCAGACACCAACGAAGGATTATCTTCCCCCAGAATCCCTTCCACTGATACTGTCTGAACATACGGGGCTGCATCTCCTGTCCATCCGGCAGCGGTCAAAGTGATCTGATAGAATCCATCCACCCGTCTCTTTAAATACGCCTCATTATTCACCAGATGTTCGATAACATCACCCATATCGTTCCCATCTGCAACCGTATTTCTATCCCATTTGGGGATTTCATTGGTCCAGACTGGAGGATTTCCAATTACACAATTTGCCATCGTCTACCACCTCCTAAAAAACTTCGTCCATATTGAACGTCATAGGAATGTCCTCATCCTTGCCTTTTGCCAAGAACGTCTTATATGCTACCAGATCCCCGTCTGCATCGACCAATCCGATCTCTGAGATGTTCTTCCCTACAAGTTCACTTTTTTCAATTCTTCCAACATACCGGCAGGTGCTTTCTCCCTCTCCAATATAAAAATGGGATTCCACATTCTTTTCCAGCAGCTGGTTATACAATGCCGTTTCCTGACCGGTCGTTTCTTTCGGAGCTCCGCTTTCTTCAAGCCCTCCATCTCCCCAAGCCATCTTTGTGATCGGCGGCAGCTCAATATCCCCTGCGTGTGCCTTACATAGCTTTTTCTTTCCAATATTCGTAATTACTGCCTGAGCCATCTCCATCTCTCCCTTCTACAGTGTAAACAGGCCGCCATTTAATTTACGGCTCCCATCCAGCTTCCAAGACCCATCTAATAATCGTTCAACATACACATTGCTTTGGATTTCAGCATCAACCTCAACCTTTGATAATGTTTCGATTTCTACAGGGTAAAAATCCGGCTTGATATCCGATCTGTAACCGCTGAGTTTTCTGCTGTCATCCAACTTCCATGCTCCATCCAGCAGCAGTGGCATCAGATTTTGACGGGCAAAAAACTCTATAGACACAAGCACCCCTGTTTCAAAATCAATCGGAACTGGATATTCGCTGGAATATACTTTTTCCAAAATGACCCCAACACCGCTGGATCGTATACACAATTCCGGATAAAATTCAACGGTATCTGGTTCGTCCATATCAAATTCTCCATGGAATATGATCGTTGCTGGATACTTTGGGTCCTCCATATACTCCAATCGTTTCAAATTCCACATCATGGAGATGCCTTCCATCAGGTCCCAATAGGTACATTCACTTGTGTTTTTCAGGATCTTATACCTTAGGAACTGCCGGTAACGCTCATCCGTCATTTCGGCTCCTCCCGATATTACATCCATATCGGTAGCAGCCTTCCGGCTTAAACCAACGATTCCTCCGACAACCAGATCAAGGTTTTTTCCAGATGCCGTATCCAGATCCGTTTTGTTCTTGATATCAAAAAAGGCCTGCTCCACTTCCTGAAGCTGCCTTGAAAATGCCCGGATCAATAATTCAATTTTCGGTTTATGCTGAAACTGCTGGGGAATATCCCTCAGCCACAGATCAGCTATCTGCATCCACCGTCACCTCAATTCTCGTTGGATCAACCAGAACTTTTTGTCTGGAAGTTGCAATGACGTTTTGTACTGCATAATCACCCGGCTCCGGATTGTAGGATTTATCAGCAGCGTACGCCGTTTCAATCTTAATGTATGTAACCCCTGAAACAGCATCATAAATTCCTTCGTGGAGCTGCTGGATCAGCAGGCTGTCTCCTGCAACCAAGCGTTCCCCGTAGGAGCAGATAACGTCTGATGCAAGGGTCATATAATTTGCCGGTATTTTTTTCTCATCCCCATACAAAGTTACCTTCATCCATACATAGAGATATTCCGGACGGTTAAACCGTACCGGTATAGATTCCCCATACTTGCCAACAACGGAAGCAGCTACATTTCCATAGGTGTAGATACCACCAGCTTTCCGTTTCAGAATGGCCTCCGCAATCTGGTTGGTATCACCGCCATCTACAATGATTTCAATACTATGCGGCGGCATTCCTCTTTCGTTGGTAGTATCGGTTTCATTTTCATAACCGGATGCCGACTCTACGCCTGTAACATTGTTCAGCAGTTCTGCCACAATGCTGTCGATCATGGTATTCGACCGCAGCGCTGATTTCGCAATGTATGACTGCCGTAATTCAATATCCGTTTCCTGCAATCTGCCATAAATGGGTTCCAGACGGTTCACAACAGCGTTGAATCCTGAAATATTGTTGATCATCTTCGTGACAATTCCATATGGCAGCGTGATCTCGCCGTAATCTTCTGTAAGGAAATTGGCAATGGAGGTTACGCTTTTGGTTGTCAGGTTATCCGATAATACGAAAAAGTTATTCCGGGATACAGTCAGATCGGAAATACTCAGGATACCCTCTGAACCATCGTATTTTACCTCATACCCTTCATTGTTGATCTTTTCTGCAATGCCTTCAAGTATGCTCTTCTCATTTCCATCGGCATTAGAATAATTGAACTGTTCTCCGTTGATACTCACAGAATATACGGCATCCTTTTCAACCGCAGCTACTTTTATGCTGATTGCATTGCTGTTCTCGCGGGTTATCTTAAAATCGCTTGCAGAATAAAGACGGATTTCCGGCATAGTATCCGTAGCCACAATCACGCCTTTTCTCACAAGCGTTCCGTCATCTCCCGTACAGTGTAGAGGATAACTGGTCTGTCTGCTGGCGGCCCTTCTGATCCCTCCATACTGTACCGCATTGTCAAGGTTTACGCCTTCTGCTGTAGACGGACTCTTCGAGTAATAGGTATCCTGGGCGATCTCCCACAGATCAGCGACCTGTCCGGCAAAGGTCATAATCAGTGTATTAAGGAACGAAGCTCCTGTTAGCCTGGTATCGAACCCAAAACCCTCTGATAGATCAGCATGGATCTGTTCCAAGATCGTATCCATACGCTTTAAGACAAATCCCTTATCCGTTACTCCGTAATCCTGCATCTTATCACCACCTCATCCTTTATCGTTTCGCGATCTGTCAGTGCCACAAATTTTATTACTGCATTTCTTGTTTCCCGGTTAAATGTTATTTCAACATTTTTAACATCCGTGATTTCATCAATCTCAAAAATCCGGTCTCTGATTACACTTTCAAAATAATCAAGGTTGGGATTCTTTACAAGCAGCTGATCGAAATAAGGGATTCCTTCCTCTCTGTCCCACTTCCATTCGCCTTCAAACCACAGAAGCCGGATCCGTATCTTTTGTGCCACAGAATCATTCAATACAATATCTCCGGTATCTGATAACAGCAAATCTCCAGACCTGTCTAACAAAATATCCATGGCCCCTCCTACTCAGGCGTCCCGGTGTTGGTTCCCGGTTCTGATGACTTATGTGTATGCTTCTGTAAAGCGATTTTACCGGCTTTTATATCGCCAGTGGAAGAAATATTGCCTGTTACTTTTAAATCGCCCCCTATGGCTATCCCTGCTTCTGAGATAGACATAGAGACGGAACCTGAATAGATGATCACAGCGTTTTGGTTAACTGCCTGTGCCGCCAGACTGTTCCCTGTTTTCATCAGCCCCGGGATACATACTGCATTCGTCAGGTCAAACTTTAATGCCCCGCTCGACTCAGCCCCTGATCTCCATTCATCCAGCTCAACCTCCGAAACCACAATAAGACAGCCGTCACCGCTCCTCACAGGGAAAATAACCCCGGTGTTCGATGCCTGGCTGAATGGAAATACCACCGGGACCTCCGGGATCTGCGGATATTCCAGCCGTTCTCCTTCAAATGTCGTATACTTTCCGGATGGCTTTACCACCGCAGTACCATTGTTGCAATCGTATGATACGATCGTGCCGGGGATTGCCGTGTGCATCTCACCCATTACCGCCTTGGCGGTATCTTCGACCTGCTGCGCAAATTCCTGCATCATAAACAGCCCACCTCCTAACTTCGTGCCTTCACATCAAGGGCAGCATCTGCCTTGATCTCAAGCACCTGTGCCGTGCAGATCCAATCGCCCTGTTGATTATCTCCGTCTATCGTGACCTTATATACCCTGTAGTATCCATTGGCTGTAGAACTGCTCAGCTGGATCACATCATTCACCCCGATTGCCCCATTCAGGAAATACTCGATCTCCCAGCCGGTCTGAGATTTATTCGTTCCAGTCCCGATGGTGATACGTTTAGGGATACCTATCAGTCCGGTATCACTGTTCAACATAAACGCCCTGGGACTAATGGCTCGTCCGGGCCATGTGACCTGAATGATCTGATTCTGTATGGTCCAGCTGTGTCCGCAGTATTCTGCGATCTTCTGCAAAATACCTTTGGCCTTTCCGACATAAGCAAACCCATTGGGAAAAATCGCATAAGTAAGGTCATCTGCAAAAACGATCGGCAGCCCCATCATGCCCGCAACCTGCTTGTACAGATCCAGGCAGTTCACGGGACCGTTTAATGACAGGCTCACAGCTGTATCTCTCAGTTCCACCCTTCCGTCCATAACGGCTATTTCCGTCATCCTGTCTGCGTTTTCCGGGGTCGTTGTAACAGCGGTTATGTTCCCAACCATGATCAGGGTGTCATTCCTGTCATAGCCGGCCTTTAATTCTACGATACAATCCTCACCGTCAAGGATCTTTAAATTCTCATTCGATAGGTTCCACACCTGAAGCTTCGCAGTATTGGGGCTTTCAACATCACATTTTTCAATACTGAATGAGATATGCAGGACATCATCAATGGCATTATGGATATTTCCGATCTGGAATCCCTGCCCTCCTGCCTTCCCGCATTTTAACGTATAGGTCCTTCTGAAATTTTCGTTTGACATTTATCCATCCTCCAGTTCTGCATTTGGGATGTACAGAAATTCAGCAGTCTTATCATTAAATGCCTGCCGGCCCACATGATCCGTGTCCGACAGGCATCCAAATATACCATCAGGGAGTTCGGTGTAGGTATAATAATGGATCAACGGGAAATTTGGAACGATCTTTGTCATCGCTATAATAGGTTCGTCAATGGCCCGATACAAACCAAAACTCCAATAATCAAATTTTTCATTGTAGGTGAACCGGATCAGGTACTCTGTGCCGTCAATCGACAAGGATGATATGCTGTCATTTCTGTCTGGAACCTTTATATATATCATACAACCTCCTAAATGAATCCAAGGCCGTCCGCAACACCATACAGGATCGAACGGCCTTTCTTTGCATCACTTTTTTTATCATCAGCGCTTCCCAAAGAGCCTTCTCCCAGACCAGCACCGGGCTTTTCTGATGTTGTAGATGTTGATGCGGTTCCTGCGTTTGACTGCGTTTTTCCGCTTTTCAGGATATAATCGGGTATTTCCGCTGTTTCCCGCCTTGTAATACGGATCTTCTGTGCGGATATAGATATTTCTCTGGCATACCCGATTTCTCTGGACTTCTTGATCGAAAGACTGGTAATCCCCATATCCGTATATATGGTATCCGAGGTGACGATCTTCGCCAATTCCTTTTCAAGCCATTTCCGTTCGATCAGTTCGCAGATCTGATTCACACGGTCCATAGAACTTCCATGGCGGTACAGCCATGTTACAGGGGTATTGCTCACATACAATGTCATGCTGATGCTGATAGGGTCCAATATGATCGTATCAGATACCGGAAATCCGGCTTCTACAGGATAAGCAGGCACTGTAGCAGATAAGCTTTTTGTTTCATCAACAAGGGCATCAAACTCGATTCCCCAGATACTTACTGGCTGTAATGATCGTTTTGCCATTCAAATTACCCCCTTGCATATTCAAGTGCTCTCGCCATCTCTGTAGTTGCATCAGTCGCGGATTTCTTCATGGCTCTGGAAACGTTCTTCTGAGCCTCAACGCCTCCGCCATTGTAGGTATTGTCAATGTTCACATTCTGTGTAACACTCGACCGGACATTATTCACCGCACCGGCAGCCGCAGTCCTTACATTTGCCGTGGCGGATTTGATAAGCATAGCAATATCTCCTGCCATGTTCCTTACTTTATCAAGGACAAGATAATCATTATCTCCGATCCCCTTTGCAAGACCCTGCATAAAATCCGGCATCCATGATTCGTAGTCTGTCAATGGTCCTTCATCCGGAACAGAAAAATGCAGGAATGAGGTGATCTTCTCTGCGATACCTTTTACAGCATCTTCAACCTTTCCAATCGCACCCTTGATTCCCTTCACAATGCCATCAATGATATCTGAGCCCCATTTCACGGCGCTCTCCGGCAGGGATTTGATCCAATCAATCGCAGTCGTAAGCCCTTCAACAATGGTTGATTTTATTGTGGAAATCGCTCCAGTAACTCCGGCGACAATATTGTTCCAGATGGTTACAGCATATTCCTTTATCGTATCCCAGTTCTTATACAAAAGGATTCCGATTGCAATAAGTGCCGCTATCGCAGCTATCACAATTCCAATCGGACTCGTCAAAAATGCTATTGCTGCACCAAATGCACTCGTTACCGCAGCCCCTATGGTAGCCGCAGCATTCCATGCCAATGTTGCTGCTGTCATGGCACCTTGTGCGACTGTATCAGCTACTTTTAACGCAGTGGAAATCGCGAACTGTGCTGCTTGCTTTGCCAATGCCGCAGTCGATTGCACAAGGCTCACAACGAAATCCTTTGCGTACAGTGCATTCAAGTATAATGTCTCAGCCTTATCTTTGATTTTCGCTACTGTTGCCAGTGTCATTTGCTTTGTAAAATCTTTTAACTGCTTTATTGCAGAAACAAGCCTAAAACCACCATATGCAACTGCAAGTGCTTCTACCAGCCCTGTATGTTCAGTAATGAACCCTCCTAATTTGCCAAGTACTCCAAGAAGCATATCAATAGTTGATATGATGGCATCAAATACAGGTATTAAAAACTCCTTGATTTTACCAAATGCATCAAAAACAGCTTGCCGTGCATTATCTGCACCAATACCGGCCTTATCGAAAAAGGTTCCAATTACGGAGTCATTTCCAAGCAGGAAGTTGATAAAATCCTCAACGATCAGGGTCAGGACTACAATCGCTCCTACAATCGCCAGTATCTTTAAATTGGCAAGAGAGAATATCTTACCGATTCCGGCTATTAACTGCATAAACATCTTTGCGCCGGTTATGATCTTACTCCAGTTCATCACCAGGAAAAATGCTGCCGCAGTAATGGCAAGTATCTGCATCACATTATCTATGCCACCAAGCCGTTCAACAATCTCCTTTGTAACTTCTACCCCCTTGGTAAATCCCCTCGACATCACGGAGGTCATACGGTCTATTGCAGGCTGCAATAATTTTACCAAGGCATGATACCGTTCCGTTGCACGGGTCAGCAATCCGTTTTCAGCTGTAAGGCTCTGAACTGCCTTTGTAGCTCCTTGTGTTAATCTGGTAAGGAGTTTTAATACAAAAACTGCCGGCTTCAGGAATGTGCTGCCTGTAGCTGCTTTTAAGTCGATCAGCGATTGCTTTAAATTACCGAGCTGATTCGTCCAGGTGTCTGATTCTCTGGCAGCCTGTCCCAATGCTCCGGAAGCCTTATTGGCATCTTCAACCATCTTCAGCAACGTCAGCTGCTTCTGGTATTCCGACAGATCCTTAAAGGATTTTCCATATAACTCATTGGCTGCTGCATTTCGTGTGGTTTCCGTGCAGGATAATCCCAGCGCAGCATCATTCTCATAATTTCCTTTCAGGAAAGATTGCAGTGATTCTGTGGCATCCTCCAGAGACCGATCATAAAACGCCGCCGAATCGGCTACTGCCTTCATTCCCCTGTCAGCAAGATTTAATGCTTCTTCCTGCGTAGCACCGGTGGTTTTTGAAAAGGCGGCAATCTGGACAAAGCTGCCTTTCATACGGTTTACCAATACGCCGGTATCATCCGCTATGGATTCCAAATGATCGGATGCATCACTTTCAATTTCTCCAAATACCTGCGAGAACTGAGACTGTAGCGCTTCTACATCTGCGGCTGCCTGAGCCAGGTCAGACAGACCTTTGACAGAAAACACAATCCCGATTGCTCCGAGCAGCTTTGAAGCAAGGCTTTTTAATCCTTTAATGCTACTCTCTGCATCTTTTTCGCTTTTCTTATCAACCTCAAACCCGAATGCAACCGCTATGTCCCGTATAGTCACCTAAGGCCTCCTTTCCAGTTCATAAGCACGTCCCTTTTCTATATCCATCTCCATTTCATACAGGGCATAAAGCTTTAGTGCTTCATCCAATGTATACACTTCTTTTAATTCCTGCATGGAAGCGATCCTTGCTTTGATCAGGATATAGCATCGGAGTTCCAATTCACTAAACTGCGAATAGTCGAACCTTCCGTATTTTACAAAATCTTTCTCGGAGTCTTCTTTGCCGCCGACTTTCCCTTGCCAGATAGGCCGGCGAACCTCTTGAAAAAACCGTTAAAATTCAGCTGGATCACATGGAAACAGAGTATAAACATATCCTGCACTTCCCCGCAGAACATTTCATTGATCAGGTTCTCGTCCAAGATCTGTCCTTCGGTTTCCCCGTCATCCCCGGTTACTTCCACCGCAATATGGCCGCCTAACAGTAATTTTTTCGTAAGGCGTTCTAACTTATCACCGTCGATAGCTGTGCAATTTGACATCGCTTCTGCGGCTTTCCCGGCATCAACGTCCATAAGATTTCCGCCAGCTCCGGCAAGAGGAGCCAGCGCACTTAAAAGGGGAGCCAGCACAGATGCCAGCTCCCCGGTAAGATTCGCTGCCTTAAAAGCTGCGAATGGTCTGATGTAAAAGTTATACTCACCGACCTTTTTCACGGTCGGCTCTACCTGTTTTAATGCCATAATCTACCTCCATTATTTAAACTGCCCTTTGCAGGCAATTTCCCATTCTCTGTTATTCTGGGTCTTCCCCCGGACAAAAGAAGCCGGCTTTGTAACCCAGCCGACTTCTGCGACAAACTTTTCTTTTCCAAGAATATCGTTGATGTTGATATTGAAGGTTCCATTTCCGTCCTTCTTATCCTTATCAAACATATTCTGTAAGAATGCGTTTGTAGGGGATGTCTGCAAAACAGCAAGCTTTACCGTATAGATTTCCGATGGATCAATGCTCCTTACAACCTCGCCATCAGCACCTGAGACGTAGCTTGTGCCGTCACCAGCAAACTCAACCGTGATCATGCTGTCATCTGCAAATCCAGAAACAATATGATTTCCAAGCGAACACGTTACTTTTTTGGGGTTATATGTTGTAGTCATCCGATCACCTCCTTAAAACGTCAAGTAGCCGTTGATCTCAACCAGATGGATTGCCCCGGATAACTTGGCACTGTACCGGAATCCGGTGATCTTGCGGCTCTTTCTCTCAGCTTCCGTAAAATCCTTTGCTCTGGGAACCTTTACTGTAAATCCTGGGACTTCATTGCCATCTTCGTCATATTCTGATGGGGCAATCCCTCCTACGGTCTGCCCTTCCAAAAGCGTTGCTTCGATAGCTCCCTCGATCAGACTGATCCCAGTATCCAAAAACGGCACTTTTTTATTTGACTTCATCACACGGAATACCCGTGTCTGCATCTGGTTCTTCAGCCAGTCACGGAACCGGATCACATCAATCCATTCCCCAGCCAAGACCATCCCTCCGATCGTAACATTACTTCCAGCGTAGGTCAGGTACTTGTTGATATTCGCCTTTTCAAGCTTTGCTTTTTCCTCACTGCTGAGGACAGAAGGCGTAATCTCTGCAATCTCTTTCAGATGCCATGTTTCAGATCCGGGGGCATATCCAAAACATTTTGCCATTAAGGCAAGGGCAGCAAACTGGTTCTCCTTCGGCTGGGATCCTGCTTCATAGCCATCTGCCTTTCCGGAAAACAGGCCGAATGTTCTGTAATAAGTGGTTTCTGTAACAGGACAGGAATCAATATCCGTATAGGAGAAACCAAATAACTTCTCATGGGCCTCGACCCATTTTGCTGCCAGCTTAATGTCGTTCGGATCATCATATCCGATCAGACATACTCCATAAAAACCGCACTCCGAATTGGCCCGATTAAGCGTATCCTCAATATTTTCGTAGGAATCTGGCTTATTTCTAATACACAAATACACGAACGATGGCGACGGGGTTTGGCTGAATGCTACATCAGCTGCAATATAGCCATCTTCCTCTTCCGTGTAACCATACTCTTTCAGTTCCTCTACTTTGCTGATCTTAATGGTTCCCTTAACGCTGGAATCTTCATCAGCTTTCGGTCCCGGAACAACAACGAGAATATTTCCAAAACTTTCGTCCCCGGAAATGGGGCTGGAAATATCTATGTTGCATTTCACAATATCATCAATGGGATTATTCTTCACTTTATCACTCCTCTTTTACATCTACATCTTCGATCACATAGTCTTCTGCATGGACCTGTTCATCAGTTCCGCCTCCGCTGCTGTTTGAATATTCGGATCCATTCCTGAGTCCAAACGGTCCTCCGGCCTCTTGGGCAAATGATACCGTAAACTCAGCCATAGCCCTATAACGGTATCTGCTGTCATTCTGAAGATCTGTCAGATCTCTTACGGGGGGATTCAGGGATATATCCATTCCCCAATCGGCAATCATATCCGTAATCTCATCGGATTCGATGAAATATGCGAAATCCATCAAATCCGAGGTAGCAGTATTTATGTAATTCCCAACTGCATGTTCTTCGACATTAACCGGCCTTCCCTTTGTGTACAGATTGACCTCTAAAATCGTTCTTTCGTGGTAAACCCGATTCAGCGCATCATCGACAACAGGAAATGCCGTTCTGTGAATGGGGCCGCACTTTAATTCAACGAGAGGGGGCGCAGGTTTCGTATTCATCTGCTCCGACCAGATAACCGTCGCCCCTTGAAAAAACATACTGGCAAGATCACAGATCTTTTCTTTGACATCAATAAGCTTCATCTGCACCCCCTAATCCGGATACAAGCACTCTACAAAAGTGGCTGTATAATGCCTGAGCGGAGTGTTCTCACTCAGCCTGCATGACCGGCACTCAAACCACTTTCCCTGAAACCACAGCCAATCTGCTTTCTGCTGATTCGCTTCATTTTCAACCAAGAGTTCTTTATCGCAAAAAACTTTTAACCGCTGTACGGATCTGGAACCTTCCGGCGAAGTGATCACTACGTCCTCTAACGTCTGTACGTCCATAGGGAAGGTTTTTTCTTCATAAGGTATAGTAGAATATCCTCTTTCAATTTTAGGGCGAGAATAACGCCTTAACAAATGCGGGCGCTTAAAAAAATTCATCAGTCCTCACTTCCCTTCTTCCTGATCTCATAGTTGACTGACTGCCGCATCCTGCCTGTATCGATCAGTGGCTTACTGGAGCCTTTTCGCCTTATGGTAGATGCTGCATTCGGTTCATAGCTTCCTTCGGTTATCTTCTCCTGTATGAGGTCCTTCTGGAATATCCCTATCTCTTTCAGGATCTGTTCCGCTGGTACTCCTTTCACCAGATCCGCTTTTGTAGATTGCAGGAAACCATTTATCCTGTCTTCATTTTCATCCACGCTTTTCCGGAGAAATGGACGGGAGGGCATATTGACCGTGCCAAGCTCATTCCATGCTGCCACATCGCAGACATCCGTACCATCGTCCTCTGTGGCTTTGCCATGCTGGAATCCGATACGGACTTCCTTGTCTGCGAGTTCCTTTAGCATCTTCTGGAATCTGATACCGTCCGGCGTCATCCTGTCCCTGATCTTAACTCCCATAGCAAGGCCCCTCACCAGCAGACACGATAGGGATGATCGCATTTCTCCTGAGCGTAAGAAACTCCAGGCCATATACGGTAAGTGCATACTCCGCATCGACCTGGAGGTTCGTCTGCTGGTTTGTGGTGTAGCTGATGGATGTTTCTCCTTCGGAGTATGACCCCACACTGAGAGAATCCGAAATCTTGCCATTCTCGTTGATCCCATAACCATTCATCTTCAATTTATGGGCGGTCAGATATGCCAGCGCTTTTTGATAAGAGCTTCCAAAGCGCTTCTCCGATATCTGGTCGGAGTAGAGTTTCAGGAATGTTTTCACACCATAACGGGCAATCTTTCCAGTGTCCGGGTTTATTTCATCATCATCCGGCATATCAGAAAATTCGGTTGCTACCAGTCGGAAGATTTCAAGTGCATCCATGCTGCTCACCTCACTGCTTCTTCAGTGCTGCCTTAACCTTCTTCAGAACATCTGCCTGATCCTTGCACTCAGCCGGATTGATGCCAAGCTCGTTTGCCATCTTTCCAAGAGCTTCCTCGCTGATCCCTTCAAGGGCAGCCAAACGGGCCTGCCGGAGTGCTTCTGCGTCCTCAGCCGCTTTCTTCGCAGCATCCGCTTCTGCGGCAGCCTTCTCAGCCTCGGATTTCTCAACAGATTTGGGCTTGCCAGTGATCTTGGCAAACCCATTCCTCTTGTACACCTCCAGGATCGGACTTGTCTCATATGCCTCCGGGATATCCTTTGTTTCTCCGGGGAGCACTGTTACCTCACCGATCCCAATGATCTTACCGTTTGAAATATTTTCAAGCTTCATTGCCATGTCCTCCTTCTCTTAGATGCCGGTTGCGATCAGCGCAGACAGCGGATAGTATAATACGATACCAGCCACACGCTCCTCGCAGGGGACGATCACTTCCAGATTGCGGTTCTGTAATGGATACTGATAGAACGCCATGGGAACCTCCAGGCTGAACTTATCAGCGCTGTTGGTAAACAGCAGTGCAACATCCGAGTCATATGGGTTGGTTGATTTGTTTGTTGCGGAAAGTTCCGGTGCGGAGATGATCTCCTTCAGATACGGTGCGTTCTCTAACAGGAACTTCTTAACCGTATATCCGGTGTTCGGGATCTGCCGGGTGGAAATGTCGATGTACTGTGCAGGGGGGATAGCCAGAGTGTCGGCTCTCTCCACATCCTGAGTGATCTTGGACTGATATGCAAACATACCGTTGATGTCTGCCAGGATTTCAGCAGCAGACTTATCTTTCCATGCGGTCTTGGAAGAATCTACGGTTGCCACGGTGTATAACGGGACGTTATTATCCTTGGACAGAATGCCCATGATGTTATGTTCCTTGTCACCGGCAAAGGCGATCTCGTTGGTCTTGCGGTCAATGGCATAACGGGCCGCTTCTGCCTTACGGGTATCCAGGCTCTTTCCTGCCATGCGGCTGGCTCTCATTTCCTGAATGGAATAACCGTAGCTGTCGCCGATGGATTTGATCATCGCCGTAGTCGGCCGGCCCTTTACGTCAGCTCTTGGAAGGTCGGTGGCATAGTTGCTGATGATAACCGCCATACCGGTCTTCTCGTAGCTGTAATAAGTCATGCTCTCCGCTCCCTCCGGCACCTCATGGGTGATAGGGAAGTTGTTCAGAGCTGTGAACTCCGGATAGATCTTGTCATAGGACTTGGACTTGATGTAGTCCAGCTCTCTCGCAAAGAAAACAGATGCATCTTCAACGCCGTCAAAGTGCATCTGCTTATTGGTTGCCAGAGTAGGTGTGATGTTGGATGCCATCAATGCGGCGAAATCCGCCTGGTCGTAACCAGCAGAAGGCATTTCTGGATTGTACTGTTTGCTCATTGTCTTTTATCCTCCTCTTACATTCTGATCTCAACAACAGCGATGCCGTCATCCTTGGCATTGCCAAAAGTGGCTCCGATATCAACATTGCTGCCTTCCGTATGGGTGAACGTACCGGCATCCTTTCCGGTAACTACAACATAGGCCTTTGCTCCGTAGGCAGGTTCAGCATCGGATGCAAGTCTGCACCATACCCGGCCTTTGCGTACAATGCCGACAGATGCACCTTTTTTTACAACAACGTGTCCGTTCATATCCTGTTCTGTGTTTGCTGCCCGAAGAACGATGCCCTCGATTTTATCAGCAGTACAGCTTGTAGCAGGAACTTTTACGTCTGATCCAGCATTAGTTCCGATCATTGCCGCCATACCATATTTGAGGACACCATCCGCTTCCTCGTTTTTACGGGTGATAACTTCATCAAAGGCGATATCGTACTTGCCGCCTGCCACACCCTTAGGTGTGGTGTAACTGTAGTCTAACTGTGCTGCCATTACTCGTTTCCTCCTTCTCTTTCGATCATTCTCTGCCTTGCAGTTGCCGCCATGGATCCGCCTGCACTGTCAGCTCTCTGCTGAGGTGCAGAGCCTCCGGTCATCTGCCGTCTCTGGTAATTGACATCCTTGCGTTTTCCAGCTTCATTTACTGCCAGATCATACATGGCATCAATATAGGCTGTGTTCTTTCCATCCAGCCTCATGTCTGGGAATACCTTTGCAATGATAGCTTTCTTGCCATCCATGATAGATTTATCTTCCAGACCATCCATATGGAGCTTATCTCCCATACGGCAGATACTGAGCCGCTGCCGGAAGATGTCATCCGCAGCATCGGCGTTCATGGAGCCAGACTTATCATCGGAGCTGTCTGCGTTATCCTCCTTCTCCTCAGGTCCACATCCTGCCCCATCTGCGGCATCCGTGGATTCTGTGGCTGGAACTTCTGATCCTCCTTTGAGGACTGACAACAGCTCCTCTAATGCGCAGATAAGCCTGTCTTTTCCTCCGCCATCTTCCTTTTCCGGTTCCGGAGTTTTAACTGGTTCTGCCTCGCTTGAAGCTGGGGCGGTTTCTCCAGCCGGTAAAGCAGGCGTTTCCACTGCACTGCCCTCTTTGCCGATACCATCACCGGCAGCGGCCCCTTCTTCAGGACCACTACCCTTGGAAGATTTGTAGGCATTGATCGCTTCAACCAGTTCTTCCGGTGTCATCGCAACGCTGTCACTTCTTGTTGCATTTTTCATTTTCCTTCTACCTCCTTTTGGTACTTTTCTATCATCCAACTCGACTTTCTTGCCATCGAGGTTAAGATGCGATTGTTCCCCGGCTCTTGCTTTATCTACGATCGCCAGGTGGTTGATGCGGATGTTCGTCTGGATGGCATCATATTTCTCGCCATTCCATTCGCCGGGTTCTTCTATGAGGTCCAGATTGTATCCGAGGCTCAGTTCCCGGTATGGCGTCCTTTTCACCTTGTCAATATCGTGGATGACAACCTTGCATCTGACATCTTCACCATCCCGGAATCCTTCACTGATGATCGTGCCGACAATTTCCTTCATAACATTGTTCTTGTCAATTGCCCCGGCATCATGTGTGATAATTACCGGCTTCCCTGCATATGAAGCAAGGGACTGCTTATCAAAAACGTGTTCCGGCAGCCGCAGCTCCCTTCGGACTCCGCCATCCGGCAATCCATATTCAAAGATTCCCGTAGAGGTAACAATCGGCGTATCATGCAAAAATCCCTGCTCGTTGAAGTAGGTACTTCCGGCAGGGATGCTGTCAATCCTTGTTACCCGTTCCAGTTTTGGTGGTTCTCTGCTTTCCATGTTCCTTTCTTCCTCCTGCTCTTCTCTTTGCCGCCATCTTCTCCTGTCTGGCTACCCTGCTGATGGCGATGTCTGCTGTCTTGTCCGGATAGCCTTCCTTATTGCTCATCTTCTTCGCCGCCCGGTTCAGCGGCAGGTTCTGGATCCGTCATCATCAGTCTGGTAAGCTCGATCGCCAGATTCTGGATATGCTCCACCTCATCCAGACGGATGCTGGCAAACTGCATTGCCACCGGCTCCATGCCTTCGGTTTCCGAAATGCTGGAAATCTTGTCTGTGTAGCTGATAACTGCATCTGCCTCCTCTTTAAGAGCCTGACAGATGTTTTTGATTGCTTCATCCATTTCCCTAACCTCCATTCTTTTTTATGGTTATCTTCACCGGTTCTTCATCCACAAACGGCAGATTCATACTGCGGTTAAAGACTGGCCTGCCAATACAGCGGCATTGGTAATCCTGCCCTGGGTGGCATTTCCGCCCATCTGAGTTGACGGGAGCATCGTTCCATGAGAATTTCCTGCCGTTCAGTTCCCTGTGGCTGCGCCTGACACGCTCATCGCCGGAAGTAGACCAGATGTACTCTGTCACCCCGGCATCAAGCTGCTGTGCTCTCTGTATCTGTCCGTTCAGCTTCGCTGTCTGATCCCGTGCAATGAGTTCTGCCCTCCGGCGGCTGGAACCATATACTTTCCGGATTTCCTTCACGATACGGGTGGTGGTCTTTCCATTGGCAAAGCCGTCATATACGATATCCCGCATCTTATCCAGCGTGTTCTCCGGAATGGTCTTGATCAGGCCGACGTTTTCATCAATCCACTTCGCAAGCTCCTTTTCAAAAAAGCTCCCAAGGTAATAGTCCTCCCGGATGTCGATACCAAGGGTAGCCTTGATCGCCCGTTTCCATTCCTTCACTGTCAGCTTACGGTTAAGATGTGCCAGATTTTCCAGCTTACGCCGCAGGCCAAACCCTATTGTTCTGGCAATGACATTATTCTTGATCGTGTTGAATATGCCGGTAATCGCCAGCTGCAAATCGGTGGCAGAATCATTTCTCTGGTTCTTCACATCTGCGTCCCGTTCCTTCTTGTAGGCTTCCTTCAGCTTTGGGAGCTGTTCTTCCAACTCGCTTTTAAGGATCGCCATATAGGCATTGGTGGTTCGGACATACTCCCGTTCAGCAGATAACGGGATCTGCGGTTCATACTTGCTTTTCAGCGTGTCATGCCCGTAGAACTTCTTCCCGACCTTTTCCATCAGCATCCTGTTCATCTGTCGCTCATTCACATTCATCACCACCTTCTCCAAAACAAAAACAGCCCATGCGGATCGCACAGACTGTTCATGGGCTTCTATTCGATTTTCTCACCATCACTGCCAGACCTATATCTCTGCATCAAAGCCGATCGCTCTCAGTTCCTCACTCTCAAAACCATTGGCTTTCAGCAATCTCTCAGCCGTTTGCGAATCAACAAACTCCAAAACAAGGTTACTAAGAACATCTACCATTTTCTCTAACTGCTCTCTGTTCAGTTCATCCATATAGCCATCCTCCTTTAATCAGTGGTTTTACTGTTTGGTTTAGCGTAGGCGTATCGTAGCAGTACCTCCACCGTTGTCAATAGATTTTCCATAGAATTACTGATTTTTATTTGATGACCATATATATCTTTTATATGGTTACGGTATACGGTGACGGTATGGTCAAGGACAAAATCCGTGACAGTCACGCCAAAAAAAGTGTGACTGTCCGTAGGACGCATGAAAAAATGTAGGAAAATAAAGGCTTTCAGCAATTTACGCTGAGGTACAAATGCAAAATGACCCAGGTACAAAATTCGATTTGACCCAGGTCATTTTTCTTGTTTTCTATATGCGTCCGTTTTTTGTCCGTGGATTGTCACATGGACGTTCCTGCGGACTCCATTTATTTATGGCATGATTTCTGCAATCCCCTTTGCGAGATTTGCTGCCTTCTGCATCAATGAGTTTTCCTGGAGATATTCCAGCCCTTTCATCGTGATCCTGACATCTGATACCGACAAACTGACTTCTCCATCAGCAGACCGCTTTACTCCGATGCCGGTTATATATCCTTCATTTACCAGCATCTGCATTATGGCAGCCCACCTCTGTTCTGTGATTCCCAGCTTTGAGGCGGATATGAAATCAATATCTGCCTCATCGTAATCCATGGCCTTTTCCAGATACCAAAGGATGCGGTAGATTGTTTTGAAGTTATCCATATGTGCCTCCTTCATCATTCCTCATATGGCAGGTCGATAATGGAAGAAGCCATGTGATAATCTTCTGTATCACAATAGTCACAATTACCCCCATTTTTTTCGCAATCAAGCAGTTCGTCTGTTTCTATTTCAAAACAATCCTCTCTGACCTTATTCCATTGCTTTCTGTCCATTTTTTGCACATCAGATTTTGTTATTCCAAATTTTCCTTCAAGAAAGTCCAACTGCTTTTTGCTCAAACCTACTTTCATGTTGAATCCTCCAATTTAACAACTGAAACTATTTTTCCTTCCGGGGATACTATAATTCGTGTTCCGTTATGCTGATAACATTCAGCGTCTGGATTTTTCTTATTTCCTGAATACCGTATTCCAGCCCCTGTAATTGCTTCTTTTACATCATCTACGCTATATCCTCTTTTTTTCATACGATATGCTGCGTGCCCTGAAACACTTTTTATTTCTATTCCACCAACAGTTTTTGTCCCCTTCAATGCCTTACTGTATTCATTGGCTGCCTTAAAATCAGCCTTTGCTCCAGAACTGCCAGATGAACCACCAATATTTCCAGGTCTTCCACCATGCCCGAAATTTCCAGAGCCAGAGCCGCCGTCTTGATTTGTTCCTACAACAATCGTATCAGTAGAATTACTGGTTGTCAAATTATTTCCAGAAAGTAAATCCACCAGCATATCCAAGCTATCCTTGAACGGAGGGAATAGCTGTTCATTCATCAGTTCTTCGAGTGACAACCATCTTTCATCCATCATTTCAGAGCCATCAGCTTCCGGTGTTCCGGAGAATTGATCGGTAAAGTATACCATAGAAGGCATGTACTGCCCTGAGGAGCCTTTGTATTGGCCCAAAGGTAGAAGATTAAGGGGTACGATGTTAAACTCCTCTATTGCCTCTCTAACGGCTGTTTCTTCCGGTGTCTCATCATCTTCTGCATGGCCTCCGGGGCCGCAGATCCCTTCATTGTTTCTTCTGGAAGCACATAGGATTTTTCCGTCCTTGATGATGATGACTGCTGCTGCCGGGAAATCTTCTCCATCCTCATTCGGGAGTTCTATGTCGATCTGCTCTTCAATATTGATTTCTTCATCACCAGTTCCAACTACTTCAATACTGATAATCCCAGAATCATCATCTTTCTTCTTGTCAATATCCGTTCCGGCAATCTCGATCAAATCACCGGTAGAGAATATCGACTTATCCGGAGCATCAGCTGTCTGGGACAAATCAAAAACATCATCCGGCAGATCGAGGTCATTGTCGGAGATTACCTCCTCAATCTCAAATCCGCCTTCAGATGCCAGTGACTTCCGTGCCTCTGATGGATCAAGCACATTGCTGTCCATGTAAATCTGAGCCGTCTGGGCTTTGGTGTATTCCGTCTGTGCCTTTGTCTGCTCCACATTTGCCTTCTCTGTATCAGACATGGACCATAGGGCAGCAAATTTCATCTTATACTTCGGAACTTCCGGTATTGCTCCTTCCAATGCTCCCTGCTTCAGTATCAGATCAATAACAGTCCGGGCGTTTGCCTTCATGTTCTGCTTCTGGATGTTCTCCACCATGTTGTAGTAGTTCTCAAAATCACTTTCGCCGGTGGAGTTCATTCCTGCCGGGGACCGCCCAAACAGAATCGTCTGTGGGATATCCGTTACTGCCGACAGCATATTGCAGGTAGCGTCAATTACATCTTTGATGCCAGACATCTGCAAAGTCTTGAAATCATAGTCCTCACCGTCTGTGTCGATTGCTATGGAATTTAAAATGCCCCTTGCCATATCAATGACCTGGAGCCTTTGCAATACCTTATTCTCGCCATCTTCTGTACTGAGCATATTCGCCAGATTCTTCATCTTGTAGATTGCTTGGACTGAGCGCTCCAGCAGCTTCACACCATCTTCGTGAGATGTGATGCACTCTCTCAGCGCCCTCTTAATCTTGACATATTCCGGGATTCCCCAATACCGATAGATTGCATTGGTGGTCTGCTCCGGAAGCCTGCCATTTCTGAACACCAGGCATCTACTCCTATGTACAAGGAAATATCCGTAGATGCTGAACACCTGATAGTATTCCGGCTCTCCAAATTTCTTCTTACTGTTCAGCGTATCCATGAAATGAAAATGGTACATCGAACTGTAGTCCGGCTGGACGATTGCTCTCTCAAACACCCTGAGCTCTTCGATGCTTCTTACATTGTTCCAGTCAAGAGGTTCTTCAAGTCCCCTACCGTCATCGACAAGCATCACAATGATTGAGCCACCATAAAGTCTCGCCCACTTTTCAGCAGTAGAGAATTTCTCCTCCAGTTCCAATGCATCCATCCGGTCATCCACATACTCTGCAATGCTTTCATCGCCATAGTTGATGTCAAACCCATGCTTTACGGCTTCTTCTGATGGCCGGTCAATGATCTTCGTAAACAGGCCGTTCCCTTCGTAGAGCCGTATGAGTTCTAGGTCATTCGAGACAATCTCCTGGTTATACTGGTATGCTGTGGAGTTGTCCTGTGCGGTTCCGTATTTATTGAGCATATTGCTATAACCATCCTGCCGGAACTTATCCTGGGTTCCTTCGATGATTGCGGCTCCCCTTTGCAGTTTCAACCGCCGATCCAACATAGCTTTCTGCTGTTCATTCATTCTTTCTGTACCTCCTTTCCTTAGAGTAAACTATCAAAGTCAAACCCATCGCCCGTGAGTTCCGTGAAGGCATCAGACGAACCATCCACCATATCATCATGTTTGGATTCTGGGAAGGACTCCAACTGTGAGAAGTAGGCATCGTTCCAATCGCCTATGAGAACTTCAATATTTCCATTCTGCCATTGTGCGGCCAGTGGCGTTGCTCTCAATTCTTTACTTCCGGATACCGGAACTATCTTGATATTAAATCCAGTCAGCAACTTAACGTAATGTGCTGCCAATGTCTTTCCTGCTCCTCCAGGATCCTGCGGCACTCTGATTACATACTGGAATCCGAATCTCGCCCTATCTGAGATAGAAGTATTCAATACCAACTTTTCAACATCTCCTGCCTTAATGCGTTGGTTGATAACGTGTGCTACGACAACCGTTCCGGTTCTTCTCAATCCCATGAGTACGCCGGCCGTAAAATCTGCATCTCCATCTTCATCTTCATCGGTAGCCGCCAGATCCCATGCCCTACACCACATGATGATGTCATTGGGCAGTCGATCAATCATTCGTACCTGGCTCCGCAAGAAATACTTACCAGCGGCAGCCTTGATTTTCCAGTTACCTTTCAACAAACGTTCCTTGTCAACCTCTGTCATAGCAAGAAGATTTGCAATGTATCCGGGATCATTCTCCATCAGCACTTTATTATCTTCCAGCTTACTGGCGATGAATGTCACGCTTTTCGACAACTTCTCCGCTGTCTTTGGCTCAATTCCCTGCTCGATGGCGAACCTGATACCTTCTTCTCTAGTCGGAAACCAAGAAATGACATCATTGATATTCACCATCCACCGTATCTGCCCTGAGCGTTCTGGGATCGGATACCCAGTGTCCTGATCTATCCACCATGAAATAAACTCAGCCACCCAGGAATCTACATCCGGGTTACAGGTAGCTCTCACATACGGCTTCACGCCGCAGGTACTTCTGTTTCTAGAAAGCATATATAAGAACTGATGCTTCGTGAAATGGGTCAGCTCGTCAAATCCGATATATGCAATCTCCGTACCCTGCCAAGACTGCAAATCATCTTCTCTTTCAATATGAGCAAAGTTCAGCTTGCTTCCACCATCAAATTTCCAATGAAGCTTTGGAGACTTTCTTGGGTGCGCATCCGGAACCTGCCCAAATATCTTCTGGCTGGCATCCCACAAACCACCTTCTGCCGTGATCTGATTGTAGTTATGGCGAAATATAACAGCACCAAATCCCTTTACGTCCTTGTGCCGTAGCGCTTCAAGCAGCAATGCGTATGTCTTTCCGCCACCAGCAGCGCCGCCATATATGATAATATCTGCTGGGGATGACATAAACGCCGTTTGCGGTCCAGCCTGAGGAGCCAGCTCAAAAGCATTCTTCCTATCCCTTCCATTGTTCGGAAGATTAATTGTCGGATATACAAGCTCTACAACTTCACTTTCTTCCTGCACTGGCCCAAATCTATTCAAATCCCCAGTCAATTCTCCTAATAGACGGATGGCAGACGTGTCGGCATCAACAACTGCTTTCTGCATAAGACGAGCAACCACTGCCGACTGGTAGTTCTGATCTTCTTCAGCAAACCCCATCTTCTGAAGGTTTTCCTTGTTGTTTCCAGTCACCTTCATATCCATGAGCATCCTCGCAGCATCTCTCATGGTCTTTTTCTTTCTTCGTGCCTCCCCTGATGCAATGCCTGCTTTCTGTGCCTGTTCCCGTCTTTGGTTCGGAGTTCGTTCGGAGTTCGGTATTAAATTTTGTTGATTCGCCACATCTGCCATCACCACCTTTCTTAAACGCCAAAAAGGAACTCGCTATAGCCCCATGCAGCCATTTTTCGAGTCCCTTTGAAGATTTATTTATCTATTCAGTTTACGGGTTTCTACGCCCCATACAGGCAACTTACTACTTCCTGCCCCTTCGCTATCGCTCCGGCTATATCTGTACCAAGCTGACGATAGAACTCTGGGTGAACCATACACTCATATGCCCTTGCCATCGCATCTCGCTGTTCCTTGGTTACATTTATCCGGAAGTCCTTCGCAATCCGGAGAGCTTTCTTCCACTCTCCGGCTTTCACTGCCTCCCTAACTATGTCCGTCTGCTTTACCAGCTTACCGTCTCTTACTACCATACCTTTACACCTCCTGCTGTCTGAGTAAATATTCAAGCATCTTCTTCTGCTCGTCATACATCTCTAACTTTGCTCTATACTCTGCAATCTCTCTTACCTTCCCAGGAATGAATGTTTCGATTGAATAGGCATCACACCATGATGCGTACTCTCTGAAATCTTCAACCGCCTTATCGAGCATCTCCTTTTCCCAGGTAATTCTATTTTTCAATTTCTTTTCTGATTGCTTCCATGGTGCTACCTCCGATTTGTTTTATTTAGCGTACTCGTAACGTAGCACCTGCGTCCGGAGTGTCAATAGGTATTTCAGAGAAAATACGGATGATTTTACATATAGGAATCAGGCTCCAGTTTGCGTCCTTTCTTGAACTGCTGGAAGTCAGCCCATTCTTTATTCCCTACCTTCCCCTGGCTTCTTGCCCAAGTGTAATAGTTCTCCCATGAACAATCATCGAACAGGGATAGCTGCTTCGGTTCCAATGCTGCTTGCTCCTCGATTGTCATATCCAGATCTGTCTTGCCTTTCCTTTTTCCGGTAAGAGTATGAACATCAAATACCCAATCCGGTATCCCCTCCACTCCAAGATGGCATTTTGTGATATCAACATGCTCAATCTCTTTTTCATCCAAGATGCGATCTGGCAGCATGAAATTGCAGGCTACATAGCAGGCATCCCGATTCTTCCTTGCCAGACAAAGAAGGGTGATTGCTTTTGCTGCAAACAACGGATCTTTGTCATATCCCTTTCTGCCTTTGTTGCAAAAATCATCCGCCAGCTTTAGGGCAATAATCTCCTTCGTCATAATACCATAACAGTCCTCTGCTGATATAACTACCAGACGCTTCCACATATAGGTATGATAATTCCCAAACAACTCATATGCAGCATATCCTGCTAAATTTGGATTACACCGTCGGATTGCCTTCTGTAACATGGATGCACAGTCATACATATTATGTCCATGCAAAGTTCTTAAATCATATGCCATAATTCTATTCTCCTTTCATCGGTTATGTTTTGGCGTACTCCGTATCGTAGCACCTCCACCTCCGTTGTCAAAAGATTTTCCAGATAAAAACTGAATGGATTCAGTATTTTTATCTCGGCACATTGATCTGTGGCTTATTATTCTTATAGTTATACTTGAAATACTTTCCCCACTTCCGCTTCATGTTCTCAATGCTGTCTATCTGATCCTGCCGGAGTTTTGAGCTGTCTCCACCAGCGTTGACATCCTGATAATCTTTACAGATGATGTACCTCGGCTTCAGAATGATTCTGTTATACAGAAGCTCCTGCAATACCAAGTCCAGATCATAATTGTACTTGCACTTTTCATCTGGACGTGCCTTCAGAACCTTTTTATATACCCACTTCAGAGAACCAGACGTTCCCTTAAATGCAAATTCGCCATCGTACCCATACGGGATTCCGGTGGCGTCTATACAGGCATATCCTACATTCAAATCAACCATGAGCTGTGCAATTCTTTCGATTTCAGCCATGATAGTGTCCTTGTCCTTATTAAGCCGGGTGGTATCATCTAAGCGATACATCATATCTTCAATATCATCGTCTGCTATGAAAATGATGTCTTCTGGCGCATGATCCACAATCCACCAGTATGTCTTGATGGCATTGTTAACCTCATTATCTGGGGCAGCCCATATATTCTCTACTCCTGCTTGCCGGTACAGCTCCGCTTCGCTCTCCCTTACAACATAGGTACAATGTTCCAAAATATCCTGTGTCATAATCTTATTATATCGATGGTAGCTCTGGACATAGATACCAAGCGTTACTTCTCCATTATCATTCATCCGTATATGCCTCCCTCAGAACCTCGAAGAAACTATCAATCTCATATCCTTCATTCATGCAGTAGTCGAGAACAGACATATTCGGCAGGAACTCTCCCCACTGCTGGCTATATTTCAGCGGCTGAAAGTCTGAGTACACCAGTTTGATTCCGGCTTGGGTGAAATGTTCCTCATCCTGGTAGTTTTTGCCTCCATACCCAGATAGGTATGTATCGCCACCTACCCTCCGAACAATCTCGATCACCCTGGCTTCTGCCCTAGTATCCAGGTGCATATCGGAAGACCGAAGTATCTCCATTTTCCATCCGAATTTCTCTATGAACAAATTCATAGTTGCCATATTCAGCGATGCAAGACTTTCATACTCCATAAGGATGCAGTCACTGAAATCAGAAAAGACTTCGCCAAAATGCGGAGCCTTCTTGTAATTCATCTGTATTGTTTTTAAGTGTTTATCCTTCCATCTAAGGAAATCCTTTGGAGCTACTTCCGTTAGCTTCTGACCGAACACCCTTGCGGTAGGCACTTTTAATCTACATTCCCCCTGTGGCGTCTTAATACGGTTCCAATCAAATACATATCCGTTGGAATACTGAGCATCATCAAGATACACAAACTTATCAGACTGCCATATCTTATAAAAAATACCGAGATACGGAATATAGCATGGCTGGTGAATAGAAACAACGCCCATTCCTACACCCCCAGTCTGAACGCCAGCTGGAAGGCTTCTGCATATTCAGTTCCTGCCTGACTTCCCCTGCATACTGCCATAGATGCCAGAACACTGCTGCTTCTCGGATGTGGTGCCTTACGGATAACATCCTTATACACGCTAATTGCATTGATCTTCTCATGGATATCCTCTTGTGACACATCCATAAATACGTTAGGCCTGAAGCAGTTGGACGAAGAATTGATATTCCAATCCGTAGAAGAGGGCACCTCCATAAACAAAATACTTTTGATGGGCTTTATCTTGCATATCTGCCTCATTGGGAGCTTCGCCGCTTCAAGGCAACACTCAGAGGTGATGCCATGATCCACATGGACATCTACCGGGTGGTGTGTTATAAGCACTTCTGGTTGGCAGTCCTTAATGGCTGCTTCAATAAATCTGACGATTGCATGATGATCTTCATCTTTGAATCTCATACATCCGAAATCGCCTACATAGGATTTCTTCACTCCCAAGATAGCATGGCTGGATGCAATGCCTTCCTCCAGGTTATCATCCCGGGTAGGACTCCAATGGCTGAGGAGGCAGACATACACTTCATCGCCATTCTTGGCTGCCTTGTGCATTGTCGCTCCTGCCCCCAGAGCTTCATCGTCCGGGTGTGCCGCTACAATTAAATATCTCATTCCTTGCCCTCCTCTCCTTCATTCTCCGGTTCCGTCTGTGCTTCAACAAGCTTCTCTGTAATCTGGGCTTTCATCTGATCGTACCAGATTGCTCTAGCCTTAATCTTTCGCTTCTTGGTAACAGCCACTTTTCTTCCCTCAATACCAAGCTTGCGGATCAAATCATTATAATCAATCTCACTTTTGCATACGATCATAACGTAATTGTACTTCTCATACCGTATCAGTTCCATATCCTCAATCTTCCGTTCATCCGGACTATCATTGTTGAGGTCTACTCCCAGATCCAGCGTAAGGTCTGCGGTCCAATCTGCCAGCAATTCCAAATCCCATTCTCCGGCGTGGACATTATCTTGGATATTGATTGCCCGGAGTTCTGCCTCTGTGTATCCAATCAACCTTTTCACATCCACTTCGATATCCGGGTCTCTCCTCTCCAGTATGATTGAACGCTGGTTCCCGGCGATGACATTATCGTATTCATCAATCAAAAAAATGCCGAAGTCCCCAAACATATCCAATGACTGTTCAAGTTCTTCGACCTTCTTCTTAGAAATCTTTCGAGGATTCCCGAAATTATGTTTCAGATCACCTACTCTCATTTTGCCAACTTCAATTCTTTTCATTTATCACCATCTCCTTTTGTGCTATAATCCTTCTCGAAGGAGGAAATACTATGGAAGATACCAACTTCGGTTCTTTGCGAACCGCAAACTACTCCGGCTCCAAGCAGCGGATGCTGACCGGGATGGAACATCTTGTGAATGGCAGCTCTGTCCTGCCATTTCATATTGCCGACTACTGGCAATGGGCGTACTCTGATATGCTCCGCAATACTCAGCGTGGAGTCTTCGCAGAGTTCATCGTAAAAGCCGCCCTTGATCTTGGTGGGATTTTCACCAACAATAACATCCGCTCCAACTTTGAACCCTTCGACCTTGTAGGTCCTAATATCACCAGACGTTATGCGCCCTCCCGTCCACTGGAAAATTCGAGCTTTCCATGCAGGATTGAGGTGAAATCTGCCGCATACATACAGTCGTGGGAACAGCACGAAGGCACGAAGCCTAGAATCACATTCAGCATCGCCCCGGCAAGACTGCCGGATGAAACTGGTGATTTCAAAGCAGATGCACCCTTGCAACGCAATTCTGATCTGTACGTCTTCGCTGTATACACGGCAAAAGAAAAAGAACGGAATATCTTAGATATGAACTTGTGGGAGTTCTATGTTGCTAAAACATCCGCCTTGGACGAAAAATATGATAAGCAGAAAACAGTCTCTCTTTCCAATCTAAAAAAGGACCTTTCTCTTACTTCGTTATCATTTGAAGAACTCTGCCAGGCAATTACCGATACCTGCAAGAGCATTTCAGATGATAACAAAAAAGACCATCCTATCATGGACAGTCCTGCTCGTTAATTCGTCTACCATACACAGGCTTCAAGGCTGGCGTTTTTGCCAGCCTTTCATGCGCTTTCGGAAAGAAAAACTACATGGCTCTGTGTTAATGGTGACATTGGGGTTGTTGGCTATTAACATAATAGCACTGGAATTTTCCAATTTCAACCTTACATTTTTCTTACATTCCAATTTAGCATGTATTATGTGTTTCGTATAGCCGCAGGGAGCGTTTATTTACTACATTCCAAGCAAATATACTGACAGTATCTTACAGGCTATTCCTATATCTCTGTAAACGATTTTCTCACTGATGTTTTCCATCTTAGCAATTTCTTTTACATCATGTGCATCGTCATCAATATACATTGCGTACAGTTCTCTGTATCTTCTTTTCGCCTCATCACTTGAAGAATTATCAGTCTCTTTCTTATATAGTGCCATAGCTTTATCGATAGACTGTATTTCAAATGAGTCTCTTTTTCTTTTGTTCTCAACAGACCTTATTATATTATCTGCTTTCTCAACAACATCAAGTCCACTTCCCATTAAATCTCTCACAAACGCCCATCTCAGTTCAATCTTCTCATCGTCTGTGAACTCTTCGGTCTCTGCGAACGATGCTTTCACTCTGCGATAAGATTGAAGCTTCTTCTTTGTGATACGAACATTCTCATTATTTTTACGCTTCTGAGTTTTCTGTTCTTCGGAACGATATGCCTCAACCGCTCTATCGGCTGCAATGGCTGCTAAGTTGTTGAGTTGTTCCTGTGTTAATGAATACCTTGCTTCTTTCATCAGCCGCCTCCTTGACTTTTTTTAATTATGAGATATACTTCTTTTTAGGTTAAGGGCTGTCTCGTAATGTGAGGCGGCTTTCTTTATGGCCTTCAATTTATTCTCCTCCAGTTCCACGAAGGAGATATACCACACCTTTCGGATGCCGCTCGTCAAACCAATGCCAAATCTCTTCCCTGTCTGTGCCAGCCGGAAACATCGCAACTTCTCTATTTCCAATCATCAGCTGGTACTCGCTTTCCAGAACCAAACATCCATCTGAATCCTCGTCAAACACAACATCCTCCAAATTCTTCCACAATTTCTCGATCATACGATGGCACAAAATCGTGCTTCCGTCCCAGTCGCAGAAGTCATCGCTATCAACCAGACATTCACCACATAACATCATAGGGAATCCACACTTCGGGCAGAATGCCTGATAACCATCCCGGCGAACGCTCCACTTGAAAGTATTCTCTGTCCCACAATCCGGGCACTCTTCTGTAACCATATCCATCCGCATTTCCATAAGCTCTTTCTGCTTTTGAACCGCAGCAGCATGAACTTCTTCGTTTTCTTCTCGAAGCCTCTTAACTTCCCGTCCTAATTCACTATTGAGCGCATCTCTTATTGACATATACTACTCCTTCTACAAAATCTCCCGCCAATGTGTCGGCGTATAATACACATACATACTCCCATCTGGGACATACCACAGATTCTTGTACCGGTACAACGGCTGCTGGTTCCGGATAAATACACCATCATCAATCTTGGTTTCCACCATCAGATTCTCAGGCGGCAGAATATCCATAGTTCTCTTCCACTCTCCCATGTTCTGCTCTCCTAAATATCAGTTTAACTTTGTACAATTCAAAAAATCATCTGGTTCATTTTTGGTAAATGATACATTCAATTTTTTACAAAAATTATATGGCAAAACACCATGTGTGATAATCTTCCGATGTTCACAATTCAAACATTTCTTCGGACATTTTCTATCCGCATACGCTTTCTTGTCTTCATCTGTCATATTTTCCTCTAAACCTTAATTTTCCCGAAACTCTAGGCATTTCTTTTCCAGATAAATGCAGCCTTCAGGTTCATAATCTCCTTTTTCCCATTCTGCCTCAAATAACTCCCTGGCACCAATATATCTACCAATCATACTGTCCTGTTCTATCATATAAAACAGCTCCTTATCCTTTTCCCGATCAGTTAAACCTAAGAAAACATATTTTCCATCCTTAGCCGCACTCTCCATTACCAATGCAACTTCTCCATCCATATACTCAGAAATGGATTTCCAGAGTTCATAATCCTTATCCTGCTGTTCATATTCATCAAACATCCCTGCTGTTTTGAGAATTACTTCTTTCATTCTGCTTATTGCCTCCCAAAATCTTAATAACGTACAGCTTGAATCACCGTGGTATGCCTGGCATTACAAGGTTTTGGCATTACATCATTCTCCGCAACCATCCACGCAATTGTCCCATCATACTCGATATCCTGCGCATCTGCATAGAAATCCACCTTCTGCACCCATCTTTCGCCTGTGAAACATACCCTAGTGATCCATATCTCACAATCCTCCTTCGGTAATTTGTCTCTGAAATCATAATCAATCAGTACCCATCTATTCATGGCCTACCTCCGTTAAACCTTAATTTTACATAGGCATAATCATAATTGCCAAAAAGAGCATTCCCAACATAATCAAAAAAAGTTCTAAATCTTCTGGCTTCATACTTCTATCTCCAAAACCTCAAATATCTTACAGTAACAGCCTCACCACAAGACGGACACCTGATATACTGTTCAAACTCATTCATCCCCGTCTTAACAGTACTTATATCGTCCTGTTCAAATTCCAGCAAGGCGTCACAATTGCCACATGTCATCCTACGTTTTTTCCCGTACTTAATAACTTTTATCACTCGGATACCCTCCTTCAAAACCTTAATTTAACTCGACTTTAATTCGTTTTAACTCGATACAACAACTACCTGTTTAATACCACAACTGTTTACTACAACTGAGCCTTAAATTATCCCAAAATCATGTAATGTCAGCTGTGCCCTATGCTCTTCAAGCCTCTGTTTCGACAGTTCATACCGCTTAGGATCAATCTCAAATCCCACATACGAAATCCCTGCTTCCTCATATGCGATTAGGCTGCTGGCGCTCCCTACATGGGTGTCCAGTACATTCCATCCCGGCTGTACATATTTCTGGATCAGCCAGCGGTAAAGATTAACTGGTTTCTGGGTTGGGTGGATGCGTTTCTCGTTGAGCTTTTTGTTGCCCTGCTGAACCCAGCCCTCCTCAATGCTCTTTCCCTGCATCATCCCATTCCACATATACCGGAACAGGCGGACAGAAT